>Ga0154694_124_pt9 | contig 17906 bp, 19 predicted proteins | sample Rifle2008BG13ft_FD_105712 | JGI IMG/M metagenome (GOLD analysis project Ga0154694, IMG submission 105712) | Candidatus Moranbacteria bacterium RBG_13_45_13
CAAGCTGTACATTGTGAGTTTTCGCAAAATCATAGTTTGTTTGCTTGGTTTCACGCCCAACGTTTTTTCCACTGCCTCGATGCATCCCGTGAGGTGGGCGATGGAACAGGTCCCGCAAATTCGCGATACGAGTTGGGGCACAGCATTGTATTGCATGCCAACAACCGCCTGGTTGAAAAACCTCACATTTTCCATCACTTTGAGATTCACTTCCTCGAGCTTGCCATTTCGAATCTTTATATCAAGATCCGCGTGGCCTTCAATTTTGGAGAGTTTATTTATTTCGACATCTAAGTTGCATTTGTGCATATTTTTTTCCTAATAAAATTTTGAATTCGAGATTATATTAAGTACTTCTCAAAAACTTCAATAAACTTCCGCTCATCTATCGGACAGCCTAGAATTTCATCATCAACTTTCACGACATCTTTCAGCGCTAAGGCTTTAGGCAAAAAATTATATTTCTCAAGATGCCCTTCAATTTCCTTGAGCTGGTTGATGTTGAAATTGTTTCGCTGCCCCGATGGCTGGCTCGTGATCGCACAAGTGCCCATCGCAATGAGGACTTTCGTGTTCGCCCGAATTTTTTTGATCATTTTCCTGTCTTTTTGGCTGGTCACCACGCCCTCGACCAGCGCGATATCCAGATCCCTGATTTCTGTGTGATTTTTGATTGCTAAAAAATACACCAGCTCCATTTTTTTGAGCCAGGACGGCAATTTTTTATTGAATATTTCCATAAGATATATGCTGCACCCCTCGTCGCAGGTGAGTGAAAATATCCCAACGCGTTTTTTAGTATCGATACTCATTGGCCATATTATAAATCAAAACCGGTGATTTTCCCAATTTGTTTTCTGATATTGTACCCCTTGCAATGCGTGAGAATCCCCAAATACGACTGCAAGCTTTGGTTGAACTTTTCTTCCGAAATCAAATCCTCCCGCGAAAGAAACTTCTTTCCTTTGATTCTACTCAATGTCCTCCGCTTGGTTTTGGTTCGCAAAACTGTATGGTGCGGCAAGACGACATACCCCAGAAAATCAATTCCCTGACGGAATTTCCGGATGATTATCTTGTCCGGGTGAAGATCAAGCCCGAGTTTCTTTTTCAGAAACTCTCTAATCGGGTAGATTAATTTTTCCAAATGCTCCTCGTCCTTGCTTAGTATTAAAAAATCATCGCAATAGCGCAAGTAATATTTTTCTTTCAATTCTTGCTTAACGAACTGATCCAACCTGTTGAGATAAATATTGGCGAATAACTGGCTGGTAACATTGCCAAGAGGCAAGCCTAGTTCAAAACTTCTGATAATTTCACCGATAAGCCTTAGGACATCTTTGTCGCATATTTTTTTCCTGATCAGCTCCAATAAAATGTCCTGATCGATTGAATCGAAAAATTTTCTGACATCGCATTTGAGGACAAAGATATTTTTCGTGTTGTTCCGGCTCAATTTGCGGCAATATTTTCCGAGTCTCACCACCGCCCGATGCGTTCCTTTCCCAATCCGACAGGAATAGGAATCAAAGATAAAGCTTTTATCAAAGATCGGATACAGAATCCTGAAAACAGCGTGATGCAAAACTCTGTCTTTTACGCAAGCCTTGTGGATTCTCCGCAACTTTGGATCGCAGACGCTGAATGCGGTATAATGGGAATGCCGATAGGTTTTCTCTCTCAATTCCCGGCGTAGCTCAAAAAGATTGCCCTCCAGATTGAGCTTGAATTCCAAAACATCCGCTTTTTTCATTTTTCCCAAACTGAATTCCCGCCAAGCCGAAAACAAATTTCCCAAAGAAACAATTTTTTCGAAAATTTTTAACTTTTCACCTTGAACTTTGAACTTATGACAATGAATCCCCCCCCCCGACAGGTTCAGAAAATTCGAAGCGCCCTTGGTGCATAAGGTTTGCGAATTTTACAAAAAAATATATTTGCTTTCTTCCCGGTTGCCCAAGAAAGAACGTTTTGGTATTTTTCAGAAAATAGAAAATATTTGCCTCGACATACTTATTCTCTCCAACGCGGCGGTGTTGGAGAAAAAAATCAACAAATCGGCGCTTCTTAATTCTAGCCGCATAAAAACCGAAACTCTCAAAAAATTGATCCGCATGACTTTTGAGCTGAACATAATCGATCAAAAAAAATATTTCTACTTGGAGCTGGATCTCGAGGAAATTTCCAAAATGGCGAACGGCTGGCTGAAATACCTGAAAGAAAATCCGCGTTAGCGGATTTTTCTTTCGGAAACTTCTTCGCGGGAACGCAGGTTATCATTGGCGTTGCCGGAATTGTACCAATTGACGTTCAACTTGTCGTCATTCCAATTCACGTTCGGCACATTACCGTTGGAATAGCGCGAACCCGTTTCTTTGCCCGATCTCATCCATATCACCGACAATTTTTTTGAAAATTATCTGGGTTAGCCGAGTCACACTCGGATTTTTTTACGAAGCATTCTACAATACTATACTATTAGTCGAAAGGAATCTTCCGCAAAACCAGACAAGCAGTTTCCTGATATGTATGGCAAATCGCTACTCCGATGCTACATCGGAGCCGATTGTATTAGCCAATTTCATTATACACAATTTTTCAGCGACGACAAAAATATTTTCGGGAGATAAAAAAAGTCCTTTCGGAAATTTCTCTCCGAAAGGACAAGGGTACAAGGTTGAAGTGAAAAGGTTTAGGAAACCGCTTCGCGGGAACGCAGGTGATCACTGGCGTGGCCGGAATCGCACCAATGGACGCGCAACCTGCCGACAACCCAGTCCACGCGCGGCACACTACCGCTGGAATAGCGCGAAGCCGTACAAAGCGTCACATTCTGGATATCCAAATGTTTCTTGGTTTTCCAGAAATAATGCAACTCCAACAAGAGACGTTCTTCGAGGGTGATGCCCTTGTGGCCTTGCTTTTTCAGATCGTTCGCGGAGAGGTTTTTGAATTCCTCATCCGCTTCGACCCGTCTTCTGATCCAAACGGCGTAGTGGCCGTCTTTTGCGATCCGCTCGGATTCCACGATCTCATCCAGATTTTCGTCCGTCCAGCACCAGCAAGGAAACAATTCCTTGTTTTTGTTGTAAAGCCGCTGGGGCGTCATGCCGTTAGCAACAATGATCAGCCACCAATCCTTGGCGGGATCCGGCCTTTCAGAAATATGGACTTTCGATAAATCCAGGTCGGCGCCGAAGATTTTCTTGTAGAATTTTTGCCATGACCGCCGCTCCTTCGCAAAAGAAACGGTCACCTCCGATCGGACCTTGGCGAAAACGGGTTCATCTTGGCGCAAAAATCTTTTGAGCGCCTCGATCCAAAAATTCCGATTCGGCCCGATGAGCCTTTTCCACAGTTGACCAAGCAGTCTGGTAATTTCTTCCAGAGTGCTTCTGCTGAGCATGTTTTCCATGGTCAGCCTCCTCAAAAATATTTAACCGCGCCGCTCATTGCGGTTTTTGGAAAACTTTTCGCAAATTGGCCAAAAACCGCAATGATTTTCCGGAAAACAAAAATATCAAGGTACTAAATTCCAACAATATAGCATACACCCAAAACAGACCCTTGTCAATCTTTGGGATGATATTTGCTTTATATAAAGCAAAATTGTTCTAAATTACTTTCTTTATTTTCCGCAGAATTCGATAAAGATTGTATTTCCAAGAATTCAGAACAATATCATAACATCCTGGAAATTGAATCGGCTTTATTCCTGGTGAAAAGCCAGCTTTGAATCTTGTCACCCCAAGCCAACTATTTTTGTTATGTGTTATGCGCTCTATGTTATGTGTCTTCACTCCGCCGAGGTCATATCTCTCGCATCCCGCCTTCTTTGCGTCCAGTATCGCCTGCCACTGCAGAAGATACGGCGCCATAACGTCGCGATGAACATTATCCGACGCTCCGTGCATATACGTCGCGGTTTTTCCAAAAAACAGAACCAGGTTCGCCGCAATTATTTTTCCTTCGAATTCGGCAACATACAATTTCAAAATTTCCGGCGGGACAGTCTCGAACATTTTTCGGTAATAATTTTCGGGATGCGATTTTATTTTATCCCGCTCGGCAGTAATCTTAATCAGCTCCAAAAATCTATTGATCACTGATTTTTGATCACTGTTCACTGATACCTCCACGCCCCGTTTCTCCGCCAGCCGGATGTTATAACGTGTCTTTTGTTTCATTCCCGCCAAAATTTCTTCCTCGCTTCTTGAAGTATCCATAACGAGTGTTTCCCCCGGCTGTATATCGACCGGGGCTTTCGAAATCTTGAATTTATTTCCGTTAATTTTAAATGAATTTCTAAAAATTTCCAGACTTTTCTCATCTACCGGTTCAATCCTGATCCAGCCGGCATTATTATCTTTCGCCAGTTTAGCCAACTCATCCAAAAAATTTTTAAGTTTTACGCTGTGGCTTTGCGCCTTGAGCTTTGCGCTTTGAGCTATAACAGGGCCCCTGGGAATATAAAAATAATCCCCGACTATCGGCAGAGTGTGCGTAATTATATTCGCGCGTACGACTAACTCTCCACTCTCACCAGTTTCTGATAAATTATAGGTTTTCTTTCCAGCCGCCTCCTGAAATTTCCGCCAGTATTCCGATTGCAAAAAGCCCCCGTCGGGGGAATTATTTTGGATAAAATTGTTTAGTTTATTTTCCATCACTCTTTAATTGTCATCCCGAGCGGAGCGGAGCGTAACCGAGGGATCTACGTCTATTAGCAAATAGCTAGCCAATGCGTTCGCACGCAGATTCCTCCACTCGTTTCACTCGGTCGGAATGACAAGATAGAAAATTATTTCCCAAGGCTCTTGAGTGCTGCTCTCACTCTGTTCGAGACATCCTTCACGTTTTCCGGAACTGCCTTCAGAGCTTCTCGCGCTTGAGAAACAGAATAACCGAGCGACGTGAGCGCTTCGATCGCTTCCGAATCGGCACGAGCTACTCCTTGATCTTCGCCTGGGAGCTCCGCGATTCTGTTTTTTAGTTCCAAAATAACCCTTTGAGCTGTTTTCTTGCCCACTCCTGATACGCGAGTAAGAATTGAGGAATCATCACTTATTATTGCCGTGCGGATAGTTTTTGGCTCGGCAATACTCAAGATTCCGATTGCCGCTTTCGGCCCGATTCCGGAAATTGATATTAGCAATTCAAACATTTCAAGCTCATCCAGAGTCAAAAAGCCGTACAGCGACAAAGTGTCTTCACGGACGTAGGTGTGGGTGTAAAGCTCTATTTCTTTTTTACCCGCGATTTTCCCCATTGTAAACTCGGTCACAAAAACCTTGTATCCCACTCCGGCTACATCTACAACGACATAATTATCCCGAAAAAAGGCAATTTTCCCTTGAATTTTAGCAATCATTGATTTTAGTATAAAGTATTTTGTATAAAGTATAAAGCCTGCCTGCCGGCAGGCAGGTATTTTTACGAACAGCCCGGCATTTACAAAAATGTCCGGCTATGTTAGAAATATAAGGCATTATTAACAAATTTTTTAATTTTCAATTGTCATTTTGCATTTTGATATTTGCATTTTGATTTTGAACAAAGTAAATTATGCCGATCAAGAAGTCTGCAAAAAAATACCTAAGGGCCTCAAAAAAGCGTGCCGCGCAGAATCTTAAGATCAAAAAAACTTTCCGCGACGCAATAAAAAAGGTACGCGAACTAACGAAAGCCGACAAAACCGAAGATGCAAAAAAAATGATGCCGATTGTCCAAAAGACTCTCGACAAAGCCGCTCGGGTCGGCGTCTTGAGCAAAAACACCGCTGCCCGCAAAAAATCCCGGCTCGTGAAGATGCTCAAGAAGAGTTCGAAATAACATTTCTTCTAAATAAAAAACCGTTCCAATACAACATCGGAGCGGTTTTTGGTTTTTACACCCCCGCTACGAATTTGTCGAGGGCCAGCTCGATGTCCGTCTTTCCGGTCTTGGAGGCAAAATCAATTTCGCAGAGTTGATTATACAAAGATTTGAGTTTTTGCCACGAGAAATTCCGCGCTTGGTCGAGACTTTTTCGCACGACAAACGGGTGCATTTTTAGTTTTGATACAATTTCGGACTGCGGCATATTTTTTTCAGCGAGCGGTTTCACTTTCACGAGGTTTCGGAATTGATAAAAATACATCGAGAGAAGATAAAACGGATCTTCGCCAGACTCAAGATGATCGTGCAATAATTTCAAGGCTGTTTTTTTGTCCCCGCGCGCCAAAGCGTCAACCGTTCTGAAAATATCCGTGTCGATTTTCGATTTCACGAGCAAATCAACATCATTGTCAGTAATTTCTCCCTTGCTTTTGAAGTTCGCCAACTTTTCAATTTCCCGCAAGAGCAGGTTCAAATCGTTCCCGACAAAAATAACCAGCCTTTCAACCGCTGATGGACTAATCGATATATTCCCTCCCCTGATATCCTGAATTTCACCAATTATCCAGCTCTTGAGTTTCGCCCCTTCCAGAAGCGCAAATTCCTGGCACTTTGCAATCCTCTGAAGTAATCTATATGGCTTGCTGCTTTTTTTTAATTTCCTGCTTTCCCAAAAGATTAAGATTAAATCACTTTTTTCTTTTTTTGATTCGTTTTTGAGAAATTTTTCAAAGTTTTCATCCGAAAATTCTTTTTTAGCAGAAATCAGATTTTTTATAATCGCCAATTTTTTGGGAGAAAACAAGCCACCTGAAGAAATATTTGACATTATTTCCCCGAGATTCCAGTCTTTCTCCTCAAAATCAAACAGTCCCGCTGGGGCGGGATTGCATATTTGCAGGAATTTGTTTTTTATCTCGGCAAGCTTCCGGAGTGACCGAAATTCGTCCTTGCCGTAAAGAAATATAATCATCGCGAAGCGAAGAAAAAGATACTTTATACTTTATACCAAATACTTGATACTAGCCCTGCGGCTCCCATTTCAACGCCTGACCCGGCTCAAGAACTTCAACCCAAATTTGTCCCGGAACAAACTTCACTTCCTCGCCCTTATCGTCGTACATAAAGAGTTTTGACGCCCACTTAGATTTGTCTTTTTTCCAGCGTCCGACAACTTCTTTCCCGTTGAAATAATAACGGGCTTCACCTTCGCTCACTGTGTCAAATTGAGGATCGCCGATTTGCACGTTATTGTATTGCCCTTCAATCTGCTCCGAGGAAGCAATTATAACCGCAATATTCTTCGGCGCCAATCTTTTTCCGTTATTAGCGTCAGTATCGGCCACCTTGTTCCAGCTGCGAAGATAAGTATTAGTCGCTTTGTCGTAATCATAATCAACTGCGTAGGGTCCGGCAAAACCGATTCTCAAATGTCCACCTCTTGGCCGTTGATCTGCTGACGCTTCGGTTTGATGAGGATATCCGGAAAACTTGTTTTCCATTCTGTAATTCCTTGCTTTGGCGCACTCAAGCAACTTATCAAATTTCGCAAATCCGTTATCCGGCGCAGGTATTCCCACTTTTCGAAAACCACATTCAGGAGCCTTATTCCCAAAACTGCCGTTGAGATCGAGGTTGTCTATCACCCCCTTGTTCAAAACGTCCCCCGCGAAATGCGAGCCACCCCAATGGACAAAAATTGCGTCCCAGCCTGCGGAAAGGGCTATATAGTCGTGGCGCGACGAGCGAACTGAACCCACCTCTGGCGGATTATTGCATACATACAAAGCTGTCAGTCTGGTAATGCTCGCCGTGATCGCGGGCATTTCGAGCACGAGATCCGCATCTGAAAAACCGCTGTCCGGCCGCACTGAAAGATCAGCCGCTTCCATCACGGCAATCGGGCGCCGATTCCAATTGGCGCAAGCAAGACCCGTAAACGGACTCACCTCCCCGGTATTTGTCGGCGCGCCCATATCGACTTCTCCTTTCATTGATTCCAGATCCAGCTGGCTTGCTTTCTGTTCCCCAAACCAGCCGAGCCAGTAGCCAAGGCCGGCGACGAGAATCAAAACAGCTGCGATAATCGCGATGATAATTTTGTTTTTTCTCTCCATTATTTTTTTTTATCAATTAATTATTTTTGACACCAGGGACAGAAAAATGTTCCTCTCTGGCCCAGTTTCATCCTTTTGACAATTGTACCACATCTCGGGCATTTTTTTCCAGCCTGGCGATAGACCTTGAGAACTTTTTGAAATTCTCCAGGCGCTCCAGCTGTATCGCGATAATCAGAATCCGAAGTACCCCGCAATTTTATGGCCCCTTTAAGAACTTTCTTAATGGCGAGAAACAGCTTTTTTCTTTCTTCGCCACGGATTTGATGCGCCGGACGGGCAGGCAAAATTCCAGCTTCAAACAGAATTTCGCTTACGTAAATATTTCCAATGCCGGCGATTTTACTCTGGTCCATTAAAAGTAATTTGATTTTTGTCGGCTTATTATCAAGAATTTCATCCATTTTTTCAAATGTGAAATCCTTGCTCATCGCGTCTATGCCCAATTCACTGATTTCCCGGATATTCCCGATCTTATCCGTATCCGCCAGAATTATTTTTCCGAATTTTCGCAGATCTGAAAATTCCAGCGTCTGCCCGGACTTCAGATAAAATATATGATGAATATACTGATTTACTTTTTCATTAAAATAGTCTTTTCCATAACTTTTCACTTTTAACTTTTCACTTTTAACTAACAGATGTCCCGTCATCTTGAGATGAATATAGATTGTCTTGCCTCCGGAAAGGTCCAAAAAGAGATTTTTTCCAATTCTTCGGGCTTTGATAATCTTTTTGTTCCTTATTTCTTTTTCGAATTTATCGACCGGCATTCTGACCGATTTTTTCCAGTCACTCCAAAAACCGACAACTGTATCGCCTTTGATTTTTTTGTTGAGATCATCAATAATTGTCTGGACCTCGGGTAACTCCGGCATAATTTAGCATCTAGTATTTAGTGTCTGGTATCTGATATTTTTTTATAATTGAATCGTTCGTCTCATTTCTTTTGAGATAAATTATAGCATATTCATCTTTATACACCGGCACCCAATTCTCATTCTCTGTTATTTTCCCGAAAAAATTTTGCGCCCAGGGCGTTATATCATTTCGATAAAAAAATATCGCATTGAAATTATACTCTTTATCTATTTTTTCGAAAATGGCTGGATCTTCCTGCATTGGCTTGTAAACTTCACTAAAAAAAGCGTTTGGGTATACTTCCGGTCGGTTGTCCACAAAGACATATTCGCGCGGAAACAAATTCCAGATCAGATACCCCCCAATGTCATAGTCGTTGAAAATCGGTCCGGTTATTTTTTCTTCCCTGAAAAAATTAGCGGACTTTTCCACATCCGGCTCCAGCCCTATGCCGAAATTTTTCGAGTGAGCAGACACAAACTGAAAATTGCCATATAAACCCATCAGAACTATCGCTATGTATAGTATCGTTATTCCATATTCTTTTGCAATATTTATTTCTCCCGCATATTGGCGAAAAACATTGAAATAGAGATGGCCGAGAATAGGCAGAGCAAGCAACCCGAGCAAGGTAAAGTTGCGCAAAGCCATCCATCCTATAATCCCGAAAAAAATAGCCAAAAGAGTATATCGAATATCTATTCTTTTTTGGCTAACAATAAGAAGAAGGGCAAATCCGACAACAAAAAGAATTAACACGGTTTTCACCGCAGTAAAATTCGGATTCATAATCCCGTAATTTTCCAAAAACCCGACGGATTTTTCTTCAAGAACAGTGTACCCGTAATTCTTATAAATATTCAGCGGATGAAGCACCAGCTTGAGCCCATATGGATTTGCAAGCGTTCCAAGCAGTGTCAGGACAAGCGCGAGCGATTGTCCCTTTATTATCTGAATCTTTTCCCTGAAATCCTCGTCCGTAAGACGAAGAAAAATAATTTCCGCGATTTCTGAAAACCAAAAAACACCTACCAGCAAAATGCCCAGAAAAAAATAAACATGCAGATTCACCCAAAGAATCATGATTGCCGGAAGGGCAAAAAGCCAGCGCCAGGAAATATTTTTCTTGTGCCAAAGCCAGAGAATCAGAAAAAATAAGGCCGTGAATAAATAGCTGAAAGCTTCCGGCCGAATTTCGTGCCGTTCAGCCATGAGCGGAATAAGAAAAAAAGAAAATGCGGATGCCACGGCGAAATTCGATTCGCGTCTCGCGATGTAGAAAAAAATGGAAAAAATTATTGCCGAGAAAAGGATATAAGCGATGGAAAGACCGGAAAATCCGGCTATTTTATATATCCAGAAAAAAAGCACGCCGCTTGCCCAGTGATGATTCGTAAAGGGAAAATCCGGATTTGTGTAGGAATAAAAATTTGCACGTATCGGGGAATTTTTCTCCGACAGATTGAAGCCTGAACTTACGGTCCATTCCCCGTTTTTGAGATGCCGCCCCAAATCGGCGGTTGCCAAATCAATTTTCTCAGCCATCAAAAAACAAAACCACCCGACGAGTACAATAAAAATAATTAACTTCCAAAATTTTTCACTTTTCACTTTACATTTTTAACTTTTTAGATTTCTCCCCAGTTGTCCCCAATTTTCACGTCTGCGATGAGGGGCACGGATAATTTATACACATTTTCCATCGCAATCTTGATGTCCCGAGCAAATTTTTCCGCTTCCTGTTCGGGAACCTCGAACAAAAGTTCATCGTGAATTTGAAGAACCATTTTCGCTATGGGATATTTTTTGCGGATCATTTTTTCTGCCGCGAGCATCGCCAGTTTAATGATGTCCGCCGCAAGGCCCTGAATGGGCATATTGACTGCCATTCGTTCTGCTTGATTGCGCAGCTGAATATTCGTCGAATTTATTTCCGGAATATAGCGCCGACGCCCCAATTCTGTTTCGACGAAACCTTTTTCGCGGGCTGAAATTTTCACATTTTCAAGAAACTGCGCCACTTGGGGATAGTTCTCAAAATATTTGCGGATAAACTCACGCGATGCATCCTGATCGACACCCGCGCTTTGCGCAAACCCAAAGGTGCTCATCCCGTATATTATTCCAAAATTCAGGGCCTTGGCCGCACTGCGCATTTTTTTTGTCACTTTGTCGAGATCCAGTTTATTCACCCGCGCCGCGGTGGCAGTATGAATATCTTCCCCATTGATAAAAGTCGTGATCATCCGGACATCCCCGGAAAGATGCGCCGCAATGCGCAGTTCAATTTGAGAATAGTCGACGCCCACCAGTCGAAAACCCTCTTCCGCCTCGAAAGCCGTGCGAATCAGCTGTCCCAAGTCGGTTCTGATGGGAATATTTTGAAGATTCGGCTCTGAAGACGACAATCGCCCGGTTGCCGTCACCGCTTGATTGAAAGAAGTATGCAATCGTGAATTCTTGTCCGTGAGAGTCGGAAGCGGGTCGAGATATGTTGTTTTGAGTTTGAAAAGCTCTCTATATTCTTCGATCTTTTCAACAATCGGGTGAAGCGTTTTTATTTTCTGAAGCTCGGGAGAAGCCGTCGAATAGCCGGTTTTTCCCGTTTTGATATTTTTTGTCGGAATTTTCAGTTTTTCAAACAAAACGTCCCTCAACTGCACGGATGAATTCACGTTGAATTTCTCGCCCGCCATTTTTTGGATTGCTTTTTCCAGTTTTTCAACCCGCCGGTCAAGTTTTTCTGAAATACCGTGGAGGACGGTTTTATTTATTCTTATCCCTTCTTTTTCCATCCGGGCCAAAGCTTCAATAAGGGGCATCTCAAGATTTTCAAAAAGATTGCGAAGCGTCTTTTCTTTCTCTGCCATAATCTGCTCCCGGCTTATTTCTTCAAGTTTTTCTTCAAGTTTTTCTTCAAGCGCCAAATTATAAGAGGCCCTTCGGCAAATCTTTTCAATCGCTCCCTCGTCCTCCTGAAAAATAAGCGCCGTTTGACCGGCTTTTTTGTTTTCTTTTTCAACCAGAATACCGAGTTCCCGCAAAACCAAATCTTCCCAGGACAAGTTCACTCCGGAATTCAAAAGATAGGCCGCCAGCTGAACATCAAATTTTATTCCGCGCAGCGAAATCTTGTTTTCATCCAGTATTTTCCATTCTTTCTTAAGATCATAGCCGATTTTCCCAATCTTCCCGTCGGAAAAAATATTTTTGACTTTTTCGTCTATTCTGGAAATATAAAAGGCGGATTTTTGATTTTGGCATACGGCAACTCCTCGAATGCCGCCGCCGATTTCCCCGTCTGAAACCAGAGACAAACGATTTTTTATTTCAGGCATCTGGTGCGGACTGATTTTTTCCCAGGTCAGTTTTTCTTTTTTTTCTTTCAATTCATTTTTTTCCTCGATATCTTTAAGATGTTCTTCGTATCCCGGCAATCGGCGCAAGAGACTGAAAAATTCAAGTTCCCGCAATAGATTGATGATTTTTACCCGAGAAAAATCTTCGGCTCTGGCTTTTTCCAGATCAAAATTAGACGGGACATTGTCGACAAGACGCGCCAGGCGCTTGCTGAAATAAGCTTGTACCTTGTCCCTTTCAAGCTTCTTGCGAATGCCCTCTTTGATCTCGGGAAGATTTTTATAGACATTTTCGAGTGTTTTGTATTTTTTCAAGAGATCAGCTGCTGTTTTTTCGCCGACGCCTTTCACCCCCGGAAGATTGTCCGACGGGTCGCCCCGAAGGCCTTTATAGTCAACCATCTGTTCCGGATTGAGTCCGTAGCGTTCCATTATCGACTTTTTATCATAGAGAACCGAGTCGCTCATCCCACGACGTAGGGCGAAAACCTTTATTTTTTCGTCAACCAGCTGCAGAGTGTCAAGATCGCCGGTGACGACAATCACCTCGACATCCGGATGGAGCTTTTCGGTTTTTCTGGCAAAGGTCGCTATGAGGTCGTCGGCCTCATATCCCTCCTTTTCAGCAATGGGAATGCTCAAGGCTTTTACAATTTCTTTCACTCGCGGAATCTGCGCATACAGGTCATCTGGCGCCTTCACACGCGTCGCTTTGTAGTCCTTGAACTGCTTGTGGCGGAATGTTGGCTCCTTGAGGTCAAAAGTCGCCACGATGTATTCGGGTTTGAACTTGTTGAGAACATTCAAGAGCACGGAAGTATATCCGTACACTGCGTTTACCAGTTCCCCTTCTTTGGTCGTGAGCGGAGGAAGGGCGTGGTAGGCGCGGTGGATCAGCGCGTTGGAATCAATTAATATTAATCTTTTTTTGTGAGACGAGGGCATAAAATTTTCAGTTATCAATTTTCAATTTACAATGAATTTTCAATGACCTAATTTTCAATGTTCGAAAATTGTAGAATTGATCATTGATTGAAAATTGTGAATTGGAAATTGGAAATTATTTCATAGATATCTTTCTCCCATCGCCTCCCAAATGCTCAAACCTCAACCAGATTGCCCTTTTTGGAATTATTGCCCGGATTTTCTCCGCCCACTCCACAATCACGATATTATTTTTGTCGAAAGTAATTTCTTCCCAGCCGAGATCAAGAATATCTTGAACGCCAACTCGGTATGCATCCATGTGATATGCACTTTCCAGTTTTGATTTTTGAGCTGTAGTTTTGAGTTTATATTGTTTCATTACAAGAAAGGTTGGACTTGTGTGCGGACCCTTCGCCCCCAGCTCCGCGAGTACGCCCTGCGCGAAAGTCGTCTTGCCGGATCCCAGCTCGCCCGTAAGGCAGATAATTTCCCCGCCCCGCAGCTCCCTTGCCAGCATCCCGCCCAGTTTTCGGGTTTGTTTGGCGTTAGTTGTAATAAAAATATCTCTATTAATCATTGATTATTGCTCACTAATCACTGATATTATTCTTGCATAAATATCATTTTTGGCAAAGAAAAAGAGGCCGGACTGGAACGAGCAGTTTCACTCGCCAGTCCGGCCTCCGGTTATAGCCTCAGTAGGGATAGTAGGGCGCAGGGCAAACTGGTACTAAAAAATAGTACGGCTGGTTTATCCACCCATAGGGACCCGGCACTAACCGCGTTTGGACTCTCCACTCATACCCCATTAGTGGAGGGCCGTATGGTGCTTGTGGCTGTGCGGCAATCGCGCCTGCTATCGTCCCTAGCGCGAACGCGCCCAGACCTAAGCCAATCGCGGCTCCGGGACCAATTCCTCCACCACCGTGGCGATAATGGCCACCGTGATACCAACGCCCGCCAGCCCAGCAGGGCTGGATGGTCGTCAGCAACAAGACCATAACCACTAAAATGACTAAATATTTTTTCAAAGTTTCCTCCTCGGCCATTTGGCCTTATATTCGATTTTTTGTCTTTATTTCCAACATTCTATTTTACTCCCGAAATCGGTTTTTGTCAATATCCCCGTGAAACAATCGAAAATATGCCCATTTTACGGCATAATACAATGTTTCATGAAAAAAGGAAAACCCCGCACCAAATCTTTGATAAATTGCTTCATTTTTTTAATATCTGTGAATTTTTGGTGCGGGGCAAAATTGACACTTCTGCTGTCATTTGATATTCTACAAAACCAAATATCTTTTAACAAAAATCTCCAAGAAATCCATGCCGCTTTCTTCAAAGGACCAACTGAAAAATCAAATTGACTCCGCGGAAAATGTTCTGATTCTAGCCGCTGAGAAACCATCGCGCGACGCGACCGCCGCGAGCTGGGCCCTGGCGCATCTGCTCAAAAACCTTGGCAAAAATCCGGTTGTTTTGCAGACAGGGCAAAGCAATGATTCTTTCTCTTTCCTTGCGCCGCCGGAAAAAATTGAAAAGGAAATCAAGGGAGCGCGCGATTTTGTGCTCTCCTTTGATACTACGAAAAATAAGATTATTGACTTCCGGACGGAGAATAAAATTGACAAATTTGAAATTTATATCACGCCAGAAAAAGAAACCGTCGACCCGCGGGATTTTTCTTTCATACCGGCAAAGTTCAAGTATGACCTCGTGATCGTTCTCGGCTGTCAGAATCTTGATTGTCTGGGTGGGATAAAAGAAAAAAACAGTGATCTTTTTTTTGAGGTGCCGGTTGTGAACATCGACTATTCAAGCTCCAACGAAAATTTCGGACAGATAAATCTGATTGACATGACTGCTTCATCGGTTTCAGAAATACTCTCCGAGCTCTTCAAAAATTTCTGGGAAAAACAGAGCGGCCAGCACGTAGCCAAATGCCTTCTCGCCGGATTAGTCGCGGCTACGGGCAATTTTCAAAGCCGCAACACGACCCCCCGGACATTTCTCGCTGCCTCCTGGCTCATTGAAAAAGGCGCCGACCAGCAAAAAATTGTTCGCAATCTCTTCAAGACGCAGTCTTTTTCGTTTATGAAGCTTTGGGGACGGGTGATGGCCCGCCTGCAGTGGAATGAAAAGCTGAAATTCGCCTGGTCTACGATCTCGCTCGAAGATTTTGTCCAGAGCCGGACGAAGCCGGAAGAATTGCCGCTCGTTCTCGAAAAAGTGAAAGACAATTTCTCGGCCGGGAAATATTTCGCGATATTGTATTCCGAAACACTCGACCGCAGCATCGCTCTCGTTAAAAATTCGGATTCCGAATCTTTGAAAAGTGCCCAAAAAAATTTGGGAGGGGAAATCAAAGACAACTATCTGGAAATTATTTACGAGAATAAAAATATTCTCGAAGCGGAAAAGGAGCTTTTAGCGAAAATAAAGGATATATAGATTTATTGCAAACAAAAAACACCTCGGAAGGGTGTTTTTATTTTGCCCGGATACTATGTTTCAGGCTCTTCTTTCGGCTGGATGAATTTGATATAGCCTAAAACCAGCGCGATGATGAGGCCGATAGTCACAATCAGAAATCGGAATTTTGTGTCTTCGCTCATCAGGCCCCGGATAATACTGTAGGCCGTCGTGAAGACGCCACCCAGGAGAATCCCGTCCGCGATCATTTTTATTTTCGATAGTAGGGTAAGGCTCGCGACGAGAACCACAATTGCCCCCGCGAGCGAAAGGATCGAGACGTTGCGATTGTATGGTTTTGATTTTTCCGCAAAATCTTTTTGAGCTTGATTGAATTCCAGCCGGGCATTTTTGAGTTCAATCGTATCTTCACAACCTGGTTTCTCTGTTTCGAGAATAATCGGCGTTTCCGGTACCTTCGGTCCGGGATAAAACGCGTCAATCCCCAATCCCACAAAAAGAGCGACCAGAAGGGCTAGAAAAATTGTGTAGATATATTTGAAAATCATGGTGGTAATATTATAGCATAAATTCTGTGATTAGGCGCTATCGATGAAATTTTTCACCGCTCCCAGAAGATTAGCTTTGTTGCCGAGAGTTGAAATCGCGAATTTATAATTCGCGTATTTATTGAAAATATTTTTACGTGCCACTCTGACAGCCCTCTCAATAAATTTTTTCTGCCCAGATAAACTCCCGCCAAAAACGATAAGTTCAGGGTCGAGAATATTAATAATACTTGCCGTTCCCTTTCCCAAAATATCGGCGGCCTCGCTTATCACTTCTTTTGCGACCTGATTATTTTTTTCTGCTTCTGAAAATATTTCTTTGGCTGCAACCTTCCTGCCCATTTTTCGTCTATACGAATTTTCAATTCCCTTGCCAGCGCAAGCGCCTGCCCAGCCAGCCCACGGGCCGAGATAATTTGCGCTGATATGGCTGATTTCGAGTGAAGAATTGTGAGCGCCTGTGTAATTTGCTCCACTAATTATTAAGCCACCGCCTATTTCTGTCCCTAAATTTATGGCAAGAATATTTTTCAGACCAACGCTCTTGCCAAAATGATATTCCCCCAGCGCAAAACACCTTCCGTCATTTTCAATTCTCACTGAAAAGCCCGCTTCCCTAAGAAACTGAAAGCTAAAAATATCCGTCCCATAGCATTCTTTCCCTTGACGTACTATTTTCTTTTCGGGATCAACTAGGTGGGCGGCTGATACGGCAACTTTTTTTGTCCAATATTCCGCGCGGGCATAATTGCAAAATTCAAGAATGATTTCCTGTATTTTTTTCGGATTTTTCGGATTTTTACGCTCCGCTATCTCCAGAAAATCATACCTTCCTCTGCCAACTTTCAATACTGCGGCCAGTATTTTTGTTTTTCCGATATCAAAGCATATGTATTTTTTTGCGAGCATATATTTTTCAAAGCTCGGCTTTTCCCTTGCGGCAAACAAGTTGCCGCAATTCCTCAAAGCCAAGCTTTTAATTATTGATTACCTCTTTTGCCGCTTCCCATATTTCGGGGCGATTGTGCTTTGTTTTGAGCCAATACCACCATTCCACGCCCCACAAATAATTTTCCGGAAAGCCGGCAGCTTTAGCGTATTCAATATTTTCCTGAAATTGGGCAAGGCTCATCGATTTTTTCTGTTCTTCCAAAGATAAATCGTAAATCAGCTTTGGGCCCCACGGCTCGGCCTGAAGTTCGGAAACAACAATCGGCTTTTCGGGAAAAAACAGGTGGACAATATTCGCTTTCAGCCAGAAAAATCGCGGGGGCAATGGATATTTGAAATAACCGATTGGTTCTTTGTAAATAATTCTGTACATTGTCGTCCCGAAAATATCAGCCCGCTTGGCTGCCCGCACCCAGATGGAAAGCTCGCCGCTGTCGGTCACCATAATTTGATGATTTGGATCGACTTCGCGGACTTTGGCCACTTCGCGATCCAGAAAATATTTTTCTGTTGTCGTGCATTCCCCAAAAGGCAGGAACGGCTCGTTGTCCACCTGCCAGAGGTGTAAATTAGGCACATCCTTATATCGCTCGACGGTTCTGGAAATTATGTTTAGAATTTTTTCCTGCTTTTCGTTTTCCGGCAAATTGTCCGCCCAAAAAGGCGCGTGGCACTCGGGCCAGCGGGGCAATTTGCGACCGACAACCAAAATCAATTCTACATTTCGCTTCCCTGCCTCTTTGACCATCCAATCGTAGTCAGAGAAATTATAGTTTTCGGATTCCGCTTCCACATCCTGCCAGTAAATCGGCAGGCGCATTTGCCTCACT
>Ga0154694_124_pt15 | contig 17130 bp, 16 predicted proteins | sample Rifle2008BG13ft_FD_105712 | JGI IMG/M metagenome (GOLD analysis project Ga0154694, IMG submission 105712) | Candidatus Moranbacteria bacterium RBG_13_45_13
TGAAAAATTCCGGGACGGCGTGAGCAGTCACCTTTTCGCCGGGTTTGGGATTGGTGATATTGAAAAATATTTCCACGCGGGGAGCGGATTCTTTCCTTTTGGCTTTTCTCCAGACATCCTGGTCGAAGCCGTAGCGGTTTTCAAGCTGGCTTGCGATACCTCCAAATCCATTCGAGTTTACTTCCTGCAGGATTTGATTGACATCAATAGTTGACGACTGCCACCCGTTCACCCAAAAAGTGAAGGCAAATGTTGAGGAAGGAGAGAAAAAACTGATAGCAAAAATCAAAAAGACGATAATTTTTTTGTTTTTTTTCATAAATTTAGGCAGCTGCTTGTTGGATCATTCTTATAATCATTATATCCAAACTGACTGAAATTATCCACAAAGACAGTGCTGAATATAAAATAGATCGGCTTTGATGGACAATTATTCCAGCGCAGAGCGATGAGAAGAAAACAAGTGAAATTGCAATCCAGCTTCCCCGGAAAAACAAAGCAGTCTGAAGAACGGCTGCCAGAGGTAAGGAATAAAAACCAAGTTTCTTTTCTAGGCCAAGCTGCAGAAATCCCCGAAAGAAATATTCCCAAAAGAAATGAAGAGGAAGGAAAATCAGAATCTCAAATATTAGAAATAAGGTGAAATTGCCCAAAATTTCGGGAGCAACAGGAAGTTGTCCGCCATATGTTGAGTGAAAGACAATATAATAATTTGCAAAAATAAAGACTATTATTATCGGTATAGAAAAAATAATACCTTTTCTAGTATTTCCCCAAGAAAGACCAAAATTTTTCAGTGGTTCTTTAAGAAGAAAAACAACAATAATTGCCGGGAATATTGCGAAAAGAAACAAAGAGAGCCAGAAGGCCTCGCCATAGGAATCTTGAGGGAAAACAAAACTGACCAGAATAATCAGCAAAGCTGAAAACCCGATCAGCCATTCGCGACGGGTGAATTTTATTTTATTTTTTTCGAGCAAATCGATGCGCATAATTTTTTCTAAGGCTAAGCCGCAAGACGCTCGTCTTCATAATAATTGTCAGCGGCTGCGTAAGATGGAATATTTTTGCTTCCTTTTTGTTCACCCTGATCCTGATAAGCCCGGTCATAGAGGACGAAAAAATACAGAATAAAAACATATACAGGTGTCCACGGAAGCCAGCTGATTCCGGGCAGGGCTTCGGCAATGAATTCCATGGCCGTGCTGATAAAATATTTGGCGAGTCCTCGGTTTTTGAGGCTGGAGCCGACTAGAACCAGAACTGTCACTGTTAAAATCAGGAACAATAAATCACCTACAAAGGATATGACTATTCCGATAGCTGTGCCGGCAATCCCGACAATCGGCACCGCCCCCAGCGCGGCAAAAGCGATATCGAAAATGTCTTTCAACAGGCCGAACGAAAACAGGAGTATGAATAGCCAATCAGTTGCCAGGTCAATTTGGCGAAAAAGATTTTTAGCGAGGCCGACCAGGGCGCTGGGTTTTTTTTGGGCGAGACTTTTGGCCAGGCCCGGCGATTTTTTCTGAAGACTTTGGAGCTTTCTCTGCATTTGCTTCTGATGCTCCGGCTTCATCTGATTGTAATCTTTTTCGGCGCCCGCATAAGCATTTCTAATCGCTGGCCTTTTATCTATATGCCGATACGGATCTTTTTTATAATCCTGCATCCACTTGTCTCCCGTATTGTAATAATTTTCTGACGCCATAATTTCTATTTGTTATCTCCCCTTTCCTTTCTTTCCAGAAGTTCGGCCGGGTTTGAGGTGACGAGCTGGTCTTCCGAACGCGAGGCGACCACCTGAATACCGACATGCTTTGTGCCGGCAAAAAAGATGCCTTCCCCGACATTTGATTCCAGAAGCATGAAGCGTTCCTGGTCGGTGAGATAGAACGTGTCCCCAATCACGTCAATCGCCGCCGGCGACTGTTTGAGAAGCAATTGAATCGAAGAGTTGGTGACAATCGGCTTGCCGTATTTCGAAGCAAGGAAATCGCCGATATCCTGCGTGATTGTCGTGAGGCCGGCGAAATATTTGCGGCAGCGCTTGGCGATCCCGAACATGAAAGATCCGGCATCCTCGTATTGCATCATCACCCACGCCTCATCCACGACAATCAGACGCTTTTTGAGCTTGGAGCGTATTTCGTTCCAGATGAAATGCAAAACGACGTACATCGCGATCGGCCGCAGGTCTTCCTCCATATCGCGCAGGTTGAAAACGACCATCTGGCTCGAGAGATTCACGTTCGACAGGTTGTTGATGAAGCCGGAGAAAATGCCTTCGGTGTATCTTTCAAGGCGCGTGGCGAGATCCTCCGCCCCCTCCATGCTTCGCAGGACGCTGTACAAATCGGTCATTGTCGGAAACTGATCGCGCGAAAAAGCACGCAGATTGCTTTCGGGGGTGATATCTTTGGTGGCGTAAGTTTCGGTAATAGCCCGGTCGAGAATCGAATCTTCTTCGGGTGTGATGTTTCCGAGCATGATGTGGAGAAGCCCGATGAGGCTGGCGATATTGTTGCGCAAAACGTCCTTCGGATCTTCGTCTTCGGGGATGTTTGGAAGATCAAACGGATTGAGGTGATAGTCCGAGTTGAGAGAAATATTGATGAAGCTTCCGCCGACGGCTTCGCACAAATACTGATATTCGTTTTCCGGATCGATGACAATCACTTCCGTGCCGAGCATAAGAGAGCGCAGAATTTCGAGCTTCACCGCGTAGCTTTTTCCGGCGCCGGATTTGGCAAAAATCACCATATTGGCATTTTCCATTTGAAAACGGTCAAAAAGCACGAGGCTGTTGTTGTGCAGATTGATGCCGTAGAGCACCCCCGTATTCGAAGAAAGATCGGAGGAAACAAACGGAAAGGTTGTTGCAAGCGGAGAACTGTTCATATTGTTCGAAACCGCCAGCTCGTCATTGGCGAGCGGCAAGGTGGAACAAAATCCCTGTTCAGCGCGGAAAACAGCTTCTTTCACATAAACAAGGCGGGCTTCCAAAAGCGACTCGACAAATAGAGCTGTTTTATCAATTTCTTCCTTAGTCTGGCCATAAATTGTAATATACAAGCCAAAATGAAAGAATCGTTCGGTTCCCTGCTGAAGCCGGTCGCGGAGCTCTTCAATATCCTGAAGAGCTGTTTCCAGAACCGGATCGCGCACTTTTCCCGCTTCTTGTTCGAGATGAATTTGAGACTCAACCTGGGTCACGCTGCGGCGCAGGCTCTTGAGAATTTGGGTGGTTTCAATCGGATGGACGAACATGGAAATGTCCATCGGCTTGTCAAGATTGATGATAGGCGAAAACCAGCCGGATTGGAGAAAGCGAGGATAAGTCGTCACAAAAATAGTTTTGGCGAAAGTATCGCCAATCTGGACATGGGAAGTCGAAACCTGAAGCGCGGCGGGAGAAACAAGATCAATCACGGAAGCGAGGCCTTCGTGGTAGATCTTCTCGGTGTCAACATCGGAGTAATTGATTTGCGTGGTGGCTGGTTGTTTTTTTCTTAGTCCGAACATTGTAATTGGATTTCAAATTTAAAACTAAACACGGTTTATATCCAATTCCTCCGCGCTGATTATATCCGTATTTTCCGTTACTCCCGGATTGTAGGCGTTGTAATAGAGTTCAATCAGCTCTTCGGTCGAAAGCGGCGCCATGCGAATGCCTGTTCCGGCAAGACCGGCCATCACGTGGTCCACTCTCTGCCAAAGCTGGCTTTTGTAATTTTCAAACTCCATTTTTTTCTCGAGCATAATCTGCTTCGGGTTGAGCGCCGTGCGGATGCGGCTGATGAATCCTTCCTTTCTGGCTTCGGTGAGGGCGAAGGGAATGACTATAAAAAATGATTTGGTCATGATATCCGAAGCCTCGACCATCTGCTTCACGAAATTGCGGTATTCGGCAATCTGAAAACGGAGAAGCTCATTCGGCTGTTCTTTTTCTTTGGCATCCAGCATGGCGATATAGGGGTTGATATCCAGTTTTCGCGAACTAATCATGACCTGAATCGGAAAATCAAGAGAATTCAAAAAATTTTGATAATTGGCAACGATCGCTTCCTGCTCTTGCGTCGATTTGAGATCAAAATTGATCGACGAAACCATGAGCACCGCGCGGAGAGTTCCGTTTTTGAGAACGACCACCCCGTCTTTGATTTCAGCGATATCAACAAAAGCCTGAGCGGCCTTGCCCATCGCTTCGCTTTTGGTCAGTTTTTTCGAATGTAATGTCTCCATTATTTTTTGGTATCAAGTTCCCACGCGATCCTCTTCAGCCGTCCCCGGTTCGGCAGATGTTTTTGGACAGCCGCCGGCGGGGTATTTTTTTTCTGCGCGAGCGCCGCTTTTTTCATATCCAGATTCTCCCTTTCATAGATTCTTTTCCAGATATATTTCTTCGGTTTGAGGAAAAATTGCATTGAAAATCCAATGAAAGTCAGAAGCGAAACGCCCTGCGGCCGCCAGAAAGCGAGAGCTGAGAAAATCAAAACCAGAAAAAAGGCGACGGCGAAAAACAACTGGCGGTCGAAGAAACTATAAGCCGCCACAAGCAGCGCGACCATCGCGCCCATCCACAAAAGCTGCTTCGCCGTGAGGCCAAAAGCGATCTTGTCTTCGATGTCGATGAATTGTGGCACTCCTGCGTTCATAATCTCAATGTTCGCTTAGATCCACGACGTTTCCATTCATCCTCGGTTCAGTCGGTCCCCTGCTGAACGGATATATCATCTTGTGCTTCGGGTGGGGAGGAGGCGGGGGCGAAACCGGACGCTGAATATTTTGCCGGAAAGCCTCACGCTTGTTCGGAGTTGCAACATTGCGGCGGGCGGGCGGCTCATTGTGTTCCGTTATGCTGTGAATTTTGATGGGTGGGATGTCAGCCGATTCAGGTGCGGCAAAAAGCTTGTCTATTTCCGGATTTGGCACGGGCCGCAACTCGTTTTGGGTGACAAACTCCGGGCCGACCTTTTTTTTGGCTTCGGGAATTGGCTGAATATGGTTCTGTGAAACAAGCGAAACGGGAGAATGATTGGTTGTTTGGATGTTTGGTGATTCGATTGCTTGGGTCACAAAGCTTGTTTCTGTCTTTGGATAAGGGTTGATAAAAGGCTCGTGCCTTGAAGAGGTGGGTTGTAGCGGTCGCGTATACGCGACCTTTTCGGGACGCATGTATGCGTCCCCTACGCCGTCAAAAACGATCTCCCCGTTTTCCTCATCAATCGGAAGAAGGATGTTTTCGTCGAATGACTTGAGTATTATACCCAATTTTTCCCGATCCGGCGAGGAGAGATTCATTCCATTTTCGCTATGGAACAAATATTCAGTCCGCTGCATCTGCGTGTGCTGGGCGTATCCGAGGTGCGAGACATAATCGTGAACCCAGTTCTTGATCGTCGGATCTTCGAGGTCTTCGGAATTCCGCGGTTCAATATATCCCGATGTGATTTCCAGATTCGCGATTTTTGGATACCGTTCAACAATCTCCCGCACCGTCCTTTTCGGAAGACTTGCCAAATATTGCCCCCACGGATCCCAGTCAATGATTTCCTGCTGGATGTATCTCGAAATTTCCTGCGCCGTGAGCAGGCTGACAGACATTCTTTTTTCAATTTCTTTCGGAAAATCCTCAAGCCGCACTTCTCCGAAATAGTATTCTCGTATCAAGCGCGAAATATTCGCGAGGTGCAACAACTCAAATCCGTATTTTTGTCCGATAAGCTGGATTTTTTGGGAAATTTCATTTGAGGCGAGTTTATATTTTAAATTCTCTGATAGTTTATGAAAAATATCCCGACTTACAATTGCCTGATTGTCAGTTTCGCTGTCTGGTTCTTGCGTCGAAAAAACTGACATCGGTAAGGTGCACAAAAGTATTTGGAAATCTTTATCTAGTTCTCGAAACAATTTCTTTGGCATAAATAAATTTATAGCATTTAGGGAATAGCAGCGCCTCCGGTAGTCATAGCAACCTTGTCTTTCCCGGAAACAGCTTTGCCAACATCTCTTCTGGCATCTTGATGAAGGTTATTAAAACCTGCTGCTGCCTCTGTAGCATATGTGGATGTAAATATTCTGCTTTTTTCCTTTTGGTTCTTCCAATTGTCAGCATTCATTTTATTGTATTCTTCTCCAGCTATCTGGCTTTCGGCCGCCGCTATTGTCATGCCAGGCGTTGCTGCCGCTAATGCCGCAGCTTCATTTTTTGCCTTGTAATCAATATAGACATCGATAGTTTTTTCTTTAACCTTATCATCCAATAATTTTTTAAGTGCAGGATCTTTGATTTGAGAGACGATGCTACTATAAGACGCGCTGTCCATATTTCCGTCTTCGGCTAACCGAAGGGCCGCAGCTTCATCTTTTCTTGTTGCCACCATATTTTTAAGCGCTGCTTCAGAATAACCCTCGTCTTTGTATTTTTTGGCCCTTTTCCTGGTTTGTTTTTCCTTCGCGCCCCTTACTCCTATTTTTTCTGCTACGGCAGCTTCTCTTTCTTCCTGCGCTTCTTCTCGTCCCGTCTTAGTCAGAAGTCGACCAATGCGTGATTGTTGTAATTTTTGAGTAACTGCACCTGAAACCCCGGTTGTTCGCGCGCCCCAAGCGACGCCTCTAGCGCCTGCGCCCCATATTCCGCCGCCCTTCGTCATTCCCCCGGCCCATTTCATAAACCTATTCGCGTTGCCGACAATCGCTGCTCCCGCTCCTCCGCCGAACTTTTTAGCCATAATAATCGAAGCGTAAAGAAAAACAAGAACAGTGAGCAAGTGAATAATATTTGTTACGGTCGCATCTACACTTTGTCCACCTGCCCGTTGTTTTATCTGTGGCAGAGCATTTTGAAGCTGAGTTGCCAAAAGCAAAAAAAAGGCGGCCGCTGGGCCATAATACGAATATTCAAAAAGAGCCGACCACCACGCGGAGGACATCTTTGAAAAATCGGGAATGATGGCGGCAAAAAAAGCAAAAGGTGAGACGATTACGAGAAGCATGACAGCTACAATCCTGATTATCAACATTAATGCCGTGACGAGAAAAGCGACAGCCAGCATAAAAAGAAAAACCACGCCAAAAAGATACTGAACGGCTATTTCCGGAGTTCCATCATTTGGGGAAAGTGACTTATAAACAAGATTTGCAATCTCAGTTGACTTTGTAATAACGGACGAGGGGGATGTTCCCGTCCCTATTTGACCCAAAAAGAAATTCATCAAAAGCTGGGAGCCGTCAAAGATAAAAACGGCAATCGGCTTTGAAAAATTAATGAGAAGCGCCATTATAATCAGCATTAACAGAGTTTTTTTGGCGTGATATTTCTCGATTTTGAGAATCGTGCAGATAGCGATGAAAAGAAGGGCGAGGAGAAAGAAAAGATTACAAACGTCCCGTACGACCGTCCAGCCTTTTACAACCATTGGGTTGCTCGCAATACCGCTGTATAGAGTTGGATTAAGCGTCAAATCAAGGGCTTGAGCCGCGTAATATACAAGATCTTTGCAGAAATAAGCTATAATGGAAAGAACACCAATAACAACGCTCAAAACTGCTTTTACAGCTGTGTTGACAACAGCGTTGGTTACTGCTTGCGTAGCTTGGGTAACCGGCGTAGTAACATATTGCTGAAATGTCGATGCTTGAGCCACATTTTTTCCTGCTTTCCATGTTGAGATGAAAGTATCATCTGAAGTTCCGGTCTGTTTAAACTGGGAAGTATTATATTCCGGATTCGGTATCAGAGAGTTAACATTATTTATGCCGGCTTGGTTCGCTTCTGTCCAAGAATAACCGCCAACATTCTGAAGAAACCAAACATAGGAATTAGGAGAAGTGGGAATATTACCATCCTTTATATACCCTTGAACGTAGGACGCGCCGGTCCCCGTGTAGTTTTTCATTGCATTTTGCCATTCAGTAGGTAGGCTTGTTATGGCTACTCCCGGTGTTGGTGCATTTCCGGTAATCGTCGCAGCCATCGAAACATTCGTCGAAAAACCCAAAACCAAAACCACCGCGAGGGCGGCGAAAAAAACGACCCGTTTTTTTCGCGGTGCGGCTTGCGGCGATCTGAATATTTTTGAAGTATTTTCCTGTTTTTTCACTTTTTTGTTTTTTCAATGAGAGATCAAAGAATGAAATCGAGTATTTTTTCGGGCGTGACCAGCCTCCAGGAACTGTTCGAATACGCGGCCCATGGCGCAGGGATTTTTTCTTTTCTTTTTCCGTCCCATTTCATCTCGTATCCGAACAACTTTCCTTCCCTTTCCTCGATGAGATCCACTTCCGATCCGGCATAGGTCCGGAAAAAATAGTTGTTGGCGAATACTCGGTGATAGGACTGGAATTTCAGCCGTTCGGCGATGGCGAAATTTTCCCAGAGCGCTCCCTTGTCAGCGCGGCTTGCGAGGAAATTGAAATTATTAATAATAGCATTCCGGATTCCCAGATCCCAAAAATATATTTTTTTCATTTTGGAAATTTCCTTGCGCTTGTTGGTGAAATACGACCCTAACTTGAAAATGATGAAATTCTTTTCCAGAAGGTCGACGTAGCGCTCAACGGTTTTTTTGTTGATATCAAGCAGGCTGCCTAATTCCGTGTACGAGACTTCGGAACCGATTTGCAAGGCCAGGGCTTTCAGCAGATTCAGGATTAGAGAGGAGCTTTTTACTTGCTGGAATTCAAGAATATCCTGGTACAAATAGCTAGCAGAGAACTCTCTCAACCGGTTCTTTTTTTCTTCAGCCGAAGAGAGGCTGGCAATCTCGGGATAATTTCCGAATATGAGGTACTGCTCGAGCGATTTCAAGGCGTCCATCAAGTTCCTATTCGGGTGCAATTCTTCGAGACTCAACGGGAAAAGATAGTATACGAATTTCCGGCCAGTAAGAGCTTCCTCGGTTTCATAAAGCAGGTTGAAGCTCGATGATCCGGTAACCAGAATTTGTTTTGTTTTTCCAAAATGATCAACCAACAATTTGAGTGTTTGGCCGATGGTTAGAACCTTTTGTCCTTCATCAATAAATACTATTTTTGCGTTTCCAACTAGATTTTTCAGAAATTCCAGGTCTTTATTAGTTAAAAGCTCACGATCAGAAGGATTGTCGCAGTTAAAATGTCTGGTTTCCAGCTTGAATCCACTGATTATTTCACCGGCCAAAGTTGTCTTTCCTGTTTGCCTGGCTCCGGCGAGAATAACGACTTTTCCTTTGAAAAAATCATTTTTTACCCCTAATTTTGCGATTCGGTTATACATATTAGTACTAAAATAGGTATTAATATCTCTATTTTAATACTTTTTAAGGACTTGTCAAGGGTGTTGTGGTACTAATCCTTGGATTTTAGGTTTTCCTCCTGCCGGCGAGGCAGGGATTTGACATTTGATATTTTGCTAATCCTGTCCTCCCCTATTCCACCCGGACGGAAGTGAGGAGGCGGGAAGAGACGAGGGGTTCGGCGCGGTTCGGGCGCCGCTTTGGATAAAGTTCTGGATCTGGATGGCCGGCAGGCCTGTCTGGGCGCGGATCTGCATAATCTGCTGGTCGATAGTCTGCGTGATTTTCACAAGGCCCTGGTTCAGGAATTGGGTAAGCATGCCGACAACCATATTGGAAACGATATCGGGGATGGATTGCGTGAGTGATACGGTATCGAGATTCATTCCCAGTCCCTTGTTGACAAGGGCGCCGACGGTTGATGCGGGCGTCGTGATATTTTGCGATCCTTTGTAGTCCGAACCGGACGGGACGGTCACCTGCTTGCCATTGCTGGCCGTCACGCTTTTGTATCCCTGTCCGGCGACTCCTTCGGCTTTTTTCTTTTCTTCTTCCGTGCGAAAGGCTTCCTGCTGAAAACTCATTGCTCGCAGATACGTGAAAGCGAGATCATTCTGGGGCATCGCTGCCATTCGCCAGGCCATCCAGGGATTCGAGGTCGCTCCCGGATTGAAAATATTACTCGCCCGTCCTTCAGAGACATAGTTCTGAAGATCAGGCCGCATACCCCAATAGTCGGTGTTCACCGCGCGTTCAGCCGGATTGATCACGTTCTGCTGGAGAGCGCTTGGAGTGCCAGATCTGATATTTCGGAAAAAATCGTTCGTCACCTGCGTTGAATATTTCTGCGCCGAACCGTATATGAACTGGCGCCAGTCGGAGATGATCATCCCGCTTGTCCCCATTCCTCCGCCTCCCGGGCTTCCCGTGAGAAGAGTCATCAGCCGTCCCTGGATGATCCGGATGGCGACGATCCGAAGATTAGCGAGAATCGTTTCATAGATTTGTTTCTGGATCTTCTCGACTGTTAACTGATAAATCGTCGACATCATATTCGTTCCCCAGTATTCGGCGCGGGCAGACGGCGCCCAGGATATGGTCAAGAATACAATAAGCAAAAAAGATGCGATTGTTTTTTTTGTTTTATTCATTTTCTACGGAAAATTTATAAATTCTATCCCGTAATTATCAAGGATTTGTGTAAATTCATTCTGTATTTTCACTGCGCTTTGGGCAACGGACTGAAGACTTGAGGCGGCAACGAGACTCTTCATCGGGTCCGTTGCGTTGATTGTTATATCGTCTTTGAGATCGACTGTATATATAGTCAGAGCAAGCATTGATTTGTGAATATCTTTCAGAATATACGGCACAGCCACCTTTTTTAGCTGGTCGATTCCGGTTTGGGCTTTCGCGGCGTAGGAATCTACTTTGCTTACGTCGCCTGTTGCGAGAGCAGTGATCAGGTTTGTGCTTTCGATGTTGATATTCGATTGGAGATCGCTCGAATTTTCAACCGTGAACGGCGAATTAGAGGCCATTACAAATGCCACTTGCGCGAGATATTTTTCTATCTCGGCTTTTTGCTCTTTCTTCATTTCGTCTTCGGAAAGATTCTTGCCTTTGATTTCCGGAAGGATGTTCAGCTCCGAATCTTGAATCTCGGGCAGATCTTTCGTAATATCGACTGTCTGCAGAGCATTTTGAGCGATTTGTTCGTAGTCAGAAGCAGTATAGTTGAGATCGGCACTTGAGCCGTCGGAAGAAGAAAGTTTGTTTTCGGTCAACTGCATAAGTTGGCCTATCATTTCGTTGGTGAGGTTGGGGTTGTTTGGATCAGAGGTCAGATCATTTGCCGCGTCAGTCGCGAAAATGTCATTCTGGTTCAGCTGACCGAGCAAATCAAGGCCGGCCGTCTGTTCGGAAGTTTCGTTATTATTGGCTGTGGAGTTGTTGTTGTCTATTACGTCCGTATTTTGCGTTGAAATAACAATTTTGTCCCCGGGTGAGGGCTTCAAGGGGTTGTATCCACTTTCGACTTCCTTTCCGTCCGAATATCCGTCGCCGTCAGTATCAGCCCTTCCCGGATCCGTCCCGATCATACGCTCTTCCTGATCGGTGAGTCCGTCTTGGTCGGAATCAAGAAAAAGAGAATTGCCGTTTTGGTTCTGGGCGAGCGCGAAAAGTGTCGCAAAGAATACAACGAAACTCACAGCGAGAATTGATATGATTTTTATTTTTGTTCGCAAGTTTTTCACCCCGTTAGAAAAATTAATGTTATTTTGTTCTGCCTTTTAGTTGCCACTATAAAGCTCCCGCTAGATACCTAAAATTTTTCCGATTTTCTAACGGGGTTCATTGCCCTTACTATACCATATTTTTAGGGCGTCAACAAAAGGAAAAATGTTGATAACTGTTTGCGTTTATGCTAGCTTTTAAATAAATCTTGTGTTTCAAAAAATCCTCTCCAAAATCGAAAATTATCCCCTCACTCTCACCGTCTGGCTGACGGCTTTTTCCGCAATCATCACTCTTCGCATGCTCGGTGAAAATCTGTTGTCAGGATTTGAAGATAAGCCCCCCTCCTTTTTCATCGGCTCGACGCTGGTCGCCTGGCTTTTTTTCGCCTTTTCATATCTCATCGTGCTGATTTTTCTTGTTTTTTGGCTCAAGGAAGACCTAAAAAAAGTGGCCAATGTGCTTCTCTGGGGTTATCTGCTCGTAATTTTTCCGCCGATTATTGATAAGCTTTGGTGCGGGCAGAATTTTTGCTGGAGTTTCTACGCTTTTGACAGCCTCAAAGGGCTTGGAATACGCTTCTCGACCTTTTTTGGGAATAATGCAAGCATCGGAATCACCTACGGCGTGCGTGTTGAGGTTGCGCTGGCGATCATTTTTGTCATAATATATGCTTATATAAAGCAAAAAAAAGCTATAAAAGCTCTTTTAGCAGGCCTGATGACCTATGTTACCTTATTTGTTCTCGGTTCCTTTCCCTCGTGGCTGGCATACTTATATTTTTTGCCTAAAAAAAATATATTTGCCGTAGAAAATTTCGATATTGCCGGGTTGTTCCTCACTCCGGCCGCTCTTTTTTCCATAATGGAGACGGATTTTGTGAATGCGCTTAACGTGAAGATGAACCTTATTTATGCATTTTTGCTTGTCCCGCTGGTCATATTTTTCTTTTGGATTCACTTTGGTGCGAAATTTTGGCCGGTGGCGCGAAATATCCGCTGGGTTCAGATAATGATTCACGCGGGTTTGATTTTTACGGGGGCGGGGCTGGGCGCTTTCTATTTTCCGACTAATCTTTCAATTAATATTTTTTCTTTGATTGCATTGGCCAATCTGATGCTGGCGACGATTTTTGCATGGCTGGCGTCAGTATTTCTCAACGACCGCGAGGATTTGGCGATTGATAAAATGACAAACAAACAAAGACCGCTCGCAACCGGCGTGCTCGCGGAAGAAGATTATCGCCAGCTTTTCTGGGTGTATTTTATTTTTTCTCTTGTTCTCTCGATCACTGTCGGAGTGAAATTTTTTCTCATTGTCCTGACCTATCAGATCATCGGCTGGATATATTCCGCCTGGCCGTTTCGCCTCAAGAGATTTCCAGTTCTGGCCAGCTTTCTCTCGGCGCTCGCGCTCGCGCTTTTGTTTTCGGTGGGCTTTATGCTTCTCGCCGATGGGCAAAACATTGGTAAGCTTCCCCAACAGGTTTTTTGGCTTCTTATTATCGCTTTTCTTGTATCGCTTCCTATCAAAGACCTGAAAGATATCGAGGGAGACCGGGCGAATGAAGTATGGACAATTCCCGTTCTTCTCGGCGAAACTTGGGCGCGTTTCGCGATTGGACTCGGGATCTTTATTTCGTATTCTTTGAGTATCGTCTGGCTCAATGCCAAAATTCTGTTCCTTCCAGCTATGATTCTCGGCGCTCTTTCTTTCTGGATTTTACAGATAAAAAAAATCCCGTCTCGTCGGGTGCATATATGGGTATTTGGGCTGTTATTTTTTTATGTTCTTGCGATTTTTTGGCTCGTCTTTTGGCCGGCGGCAAAGGTTTGACCTTGAGGAAAAGCGAAAAATAGAAGCCTCTCAAATAGGCTATCCGCCGGCAAAGCCGGACGGATACACGCAATATTTTCGAGTCTTCTATTTTTCACTCCCTTGATTTTTCAAAGCACCGTATAGTTTCACCCAATCTTCCACTTTCAACTTCTCTGCCCTTATTGCCGGATCGATTCCGACTTTTTTTATTATTTCTGCAATTTCACTCTTCGGGATATGAAAACTTGAAGCCAAATTATTCACCAGCATTTTTCTCTTCGCCGAAAATCCGGCGCGGACGAGCGCGAAGAATTTGCTTGCAGGTGCCTCGGGCAGATTAATTTTCCTCTTTATGCGAATAACGACCGAATCCACTTCCGGAACAGGCTCAAAATTATCGCGCGAAACGCTAAAAAGGATTTCCGGCTCGGCATAGAATTTCACAGAGATAGACAAAATGCTTTCTTTTCCGTCGAGCGCCACGATTCTCTCCCCGACTTCTTTTTGGACCATCAAAATCATTTCAGCTGGCGGATATTTTGTCTCGAGCAACAGGCGGATTATTTTTGATGTTATATAATATGGCAGATTGGCGACAACTTTATAGTTTTGAAAATTTTCACCCTCGATCAGTTTTGGGAGATTTATCTTCAAGATATCGCCCTCGACAATTTTGATCGAAAATTTTTTCTTGAGTAGCTCAATCAAATTCCTATCGATCTCTACTGCCAAAACTTTCCCCGCAGATTTTGCGAGATATTTTGTCAAAATCCCCTTCCCAGAACCGATCTCAAGGACATTATCGCCTTTAATATTTGCCGAATTAGCAATCTTTTGGGCAACTTCTTCATTTGTCAGAAAATTTTGACCGAGTTTCGTAGGCATTTTTCTTCCAAGGCCGAACCTTGGGGAAACCCCAAGGTTCGGCCTTGGATTAATTCAGTATCTCTTCTACTTTCACATTAAGCACTCCCGCGCCGAGCGGCGCAATTTTCTGAAAGGCTTTCTTGTTGAGGTCGATAATTCTTCCTTTTCCGTAGGGCCCGGAATCATTCACTTTGACGATCACTGATTTGCCGTTGGCGCGGTTTGTGACGCGCAAATATTTTCCAAACGGAAAGTCGAGGCTGGCGCAAGTCATCTCATCGCCGAAGGCATACCAAGTCGCGGCCCCTGTCTGGGTTTTCCCGACAACTATTTTCGTTCCCACAACTTCAATCTGCGAAACGGGCTGTTTGGTTATTTTGCTTCCGAGCAGGACGCGATTGGTTTCCTTGCCGTTGGTATAAGTGAGCTTGTACGTCTTTTCCCGAATACCCTTTTCGCCTTTTTGTTTGGTTTCTTTCTTCCGCCACAGGACGGTGCTGTCTTCTTTTTCAATGGTTTGAAAGGGCATGGCCTCCTCGACGGTTATCTCTTCGAAATTTATTCTTGTGATTTTGATGGCAAGATCCGGTTTCAAAAGCGAATTCATATCCGGAGAAACTTTGTCCGCGTGCGATAAAATTATGTCCGCTTCATTTATAGCGTCCCGGACGCTTGTGCCAAGCGTATCAAGTTTCATATTTTTCCCATCCACTTCGATGGCCACGGGCACTGCCCGCCGGATAATAATCCTCTGCCCCTGAAAAATTTTTGCTTCCGGCGCGGGGAAAACATAATCCCTTTCGCCGAGCGCGATGTTTTTTTCCGCGAGAAATTCCGCGACAGTTTTTTGATCGGAAGTTGCGTGAAAAATCATTCCATTGTCGGAAATCTCAACCGCAAAAGCTTTGTTTTGGTCAAAAGTCCTCTTCCCAAACGGCCAGAAAAAATAGAACAGAACAAAAGCGATAATTATCAGGAAAAATATAAAGATTTTTTTCATAATCAAACAGCCAATCCTAGCTGTATACTATATACTATTTCAGGAAAAAGAAAAAGCCGAACAAAAAACACCCCAAAACAAGATATTTATCCGGGGTGTCTGATAAGTGCTAATGTCCGAAAAATCCTCTTGCCAGCTTGTCTGGAATTTGGACAAGAGTTGCGCCGCTTGACGAGCAGAGCCTTTGGATTTCAGCATCATTCACGGATCCCGAAGTGGAAAAAAATGTTTTCACTCCGGCCTCGATCAAGACCTGGGGGGCGTCTGGAAACGGAAAAAAGCTGTCGCTTGCTGCGACGGATCCGTCAACCTTATGTTTGGCGTCGTTTGCGCGTTTGATGGCAAGCTCCGAACAGCCGACCCTGTCCTGCTGGCCGACACCGTTGCCAATTATTTTTTTATCTTTAGCCAAAGTAATGGTATTCGAATTCGAAGTGGCGGAAACGGCCCAGGCCAGAAGCAAATCCGATTTAATTTCGTCGCCCAGCTCCCCGAATATTTTTATTTCCGGGTGAGAAAAATCCAGTATAAAAGTATAATTGGGCTGAATCAAAAATCCACCGCGCACACAGCGAAATCTTCTTTCCTGGTCCAGGCTATTTTTGTCAATGTCTGCGAGAGCCGGATTGGTGATAAACCGGCACTTATCTTTTTTTCGCCTGAAAAGAGCAAGGGCCTTATCGCTGAAATTGGGAACGATTATTCCGTCCAGCAGCCGGCGCTTCCCATTTTCCATAAGATGCGCAAAAAGTGTTTCCGCTGCCCGCTCGTCAAAATCAAAATTGAACATTGCGAGTCCTCCGAAAATCGCCCGCGGATCGCCCTCGACCACTTTTTTTATCACTTCGATTTTATCATCGCCATAAGCCGCCCCGCAGCAGTTGCCGTGCTTCACCGCGACGCCGAAATACTTGGCGGGGATTTTATTGATTTCGAAAGCGGCAACAATATGCGTGAGTGTCTGAAGCAGGCGGTCAATATCGCAGGTGTTGTTGTAGCTAGGCGCCATGTCGGTGAGAATCCTGAATTTTTCCAACACGAGTGGATCATCGCTTCCCGTCGAATACAATTTTCCCGGAATCTGCCAGGCATTTTCGCCGTAAAGCGTCTCTGAAATCTGTTTGCCAATCAAACCATTGTATTTTTCTTGTGAGTGAAACTTAGCTGATGCCAGGCAATACTTTGCAATGGTATATTCCGCTTTTGCCGCAAGCTCTATTCTCTCTTTTTTTGTCAAATCTCCTTTTGCTTTTATTTTTTTAATAATTTTCTCTCTATCACCGAGATCACAAACTACAATTCTTCCACCTTTAGCTGCCGATCTCAAGAGGGTCGGTCCGCCCACGTCCGTGGCTTCGATGACGGACGCATACTCCGCGTCGGGTTTCGCGACGGCTTCTTCAAGCGGATACAAGTCAACGCAGACAAGATCAATAAAGGGAATATTTAATTTCTTGAGCTCTGTCATATCCTCTGCAACTTCCGGCCGTGCCATAAGCCCGGCGTGTATTTCGCGCGACAGCGTGACAACCCTATGTCCGAGAATCGCCCCGCCCCCTACGATTTCGGAAACATCGAGCGCCGGGATGTGATGCTTTGCCAAATACTTCGCCGTCCCGCCCGAAGAAATTATTTCCCAGCCGAGGTCAAGCAAATCCTTCGCGAATTTTTCAATTCCCTGCCTTGCCGGCAGGCAGGCCTCCTTGTGATAAACGGAAATTAAAGCGGTTTTCTTGGTCATAAAAGAAAATAAGAATACTTAAATTTATTTCTATTGCTTACATCTGCCTCTGCCGGTATTGAATCGCCTCCGCAAGATGCGGGATTTCGATGTTCTCACTTTCGGCGAGGTCGGCGATGGTGCGGGCAATTTTGATTATTCGGTGATAGGCGCGGGCCGAAAGCTGAAGTTGATTCACGGCCTTCCGC
>Ga0154694_139_pt1 | contig 15710 bp, 13 predicted proteins | sample Rifle2008BG13ft_FD_105712 | JGI IMG/M metagenome (GOLD analysis project Ga0154694, IMG submission 105712) | Candidatus Moranbacteria bacterium RBG_13_45_13
ACGCCGAAAAATATTTTGACAGTTCTGTTATGGCGGAAAAATATATTCAGTTGTATAAAAAAATTATCGCAAAGGCATGAATAAACTTGAACTTTCTGAACATCGAAAAAAACCAGAAAATATCCCTGGAGCGCTTGATGACCTCTGGTATAAATCATTCAAGAGCGTGGGCGCATTTCAAGATTATGAATATCTCACGGGCAAGAAAGAGTATCGAGAAGAGCAGAAAAATAAATTTTTGGCTGGCGAAATAGAAAACCCTACCCTTGATTATCCGGAACTCGAAAATTTCAATTTTAATCAGAAGGAACAGAGATTATTGCTCCTAAAAAAAGATGTTCTTGCGCAAGAGCAAAATGATATTCTCCGGCAACTTTATCGCTGGAGAATAAACGAAAAGATTGCCGAATTAAGAATGCTGAAAGCGACCCACGCGAGTGACGACAGAAAATTTGCTAGATACTCTAAATTTATCTACGGCAAGCCTGAAAAAGAAATCTACGAATATACTATTTATCAGATTAAGCAAATAATTGATCGGAAAATGTTCGATGCCGATCCGGATATTTCCGCCGCCGCAAAAAGGCTTAATGCGGAGTTATTCGAGACGCTTATAAACAACGACAATGTCATCGATCCAAAGAATTTTAATTTGCCAAGCGTAAAGTCTGCGCGGGAAGAAAAAGAATATTCCGCCGATGAAATAAGAATCACTTTCGAAGATTATTTAATAAAGCATCAAATCGCCGGCTGGCAAGTTATTGTCGAAAAAGAAGGGACGGGTATCCATGTCAGTCAAGAAAGAAAAGCTGTAATAATACCAGAAAGTAGGGGCTTAAAGCACTCCGCCCTTTTCGCCCTCATGGAACACGAGTTGGGGACTCATATTGCAAGAAGGGAAAAAGGCGAAAGATCTAAGCTGAAACTTCTGGGTCTAGGGCTGGACAGATATTTGAAAGGAGAAGAAGGTATCGCCACTTACAGACAACAAGGAGTAAAAGGAACGGATGATTTTGCGGGACTCGGCTATCACTTTGCGATTTCCCTCGCGCTTGGAGTTGACGGGAAAAAGAGAAATTTTAGAGGAGTTTTTGGTATATTAAAAGACTACTATTTTATAAATTCAAAAAAAGAAAAAACCACAGCGATCACAGACGCGCAAAATGAAGCTTGGAATAATTGCGTCCGAATTTTTCGGGGAACAACCTGCAAAAACCCGGGAGCATGTTTCACTAAAGATATAGTTTACCGGGAAGGGAATATCGGAATTTGGAAAGTGATAAAAGAAAATCCTGAAGAAGAGCGAAGATTTTCCATTGGGAAATATGATCCAGCCAATCTAAGACATATTTGGATATTAGAACAACTTGGCATCACTAATAAGGATCTCGAAGACCTTGAAAAAAAATAAAAGAATAATCTCCCAATTTCGTACTAAAACCCAATGAAAACTCTCGTCGATAATACCAAAGAAGCCCTTAAGAAAGGCAAAAAAAAGAGGTCCTGGCCTCGGAGAATTTTGAAGTTTTTTATCTGGTGCGGTGTGGCCGGCCTGCTTTTGGCGATCGGCGTTTTTGCCTATTATGCCAAAGATCTTCCGAGTCCGGGAAAACTCAACAAGCGCCAAGTGGTCGAATCAACCAAAATCTATGATCGCACGGGCGAGCATATTCTCTACGAAATCCACGGCGAAGAGAAGCGGACAACCATCGCCATAAAAGACATGAGCGAGATTGTGAGAGCCGCCACCATCGCCGCCGAAGACCAGACTTTCTATCAGCACTACGGAGTTCAGTTCAAGGCCATCGCCCGGGCGGCGATTTATGATCTTCTCGGGCGGAAAGTCAGCCAAGGCGGGTCAACCATCACCCAGCAGCTGATCAAAAACACGGTTCTCACCCCCGAACGGACTTTTACCCGCAAGGTAAAAGAGGTGATTCTGGCGGTTGAAATGGAGCAGAGGTTTTCCAAAGACGAGATACTCGAAATGTACCTCAATGAAATTCCCTATGGGTCGAATGCCTACGGCATCCAAGCGGCATCGCAAACGTTTTTCGGAAAGGACGCCAAAGATTTGAAGCTGGCTGAATCAGCTCTCCTCGCTTCGCTTCCCAAGGCCCCGACCTATTATTCGCCCTACGGGTCGCATCTGGATGAGCTCAAGGGCCGGCAGGAGTATGTTCTTGACCAGATGCAAAAGATGGGCTATATCACCGCTGACCAAACCCAATCAGCAAAGGAATTTGATGTCCTGACGGAAATCAGACCTTTTCAGGAAAATATTCAGGCGCCCCATTTCGTGATGTATGTTAAAGAGCAACTGGTCAATCAGTATGGCGAGAAACAGGTGGAGGAGGGCGGAATGAAGGTATACACCACCCTCGACTGGGAAAAACAGCAGATCGCTGACGAAGCCGTAAAAAAAGGAGTTGCCGCTAACGCCAAGTACCGCGCTTCGAACGCGGCTCTCGTCGCCATTGACCCAAAAACTGGGCAGATTCTGGCTATGGTCGGCTCACGCGATTATTTTGACAAATCTATCGACGGAAACGTGAACGTGGCTATTCGGGATCGCCAGCCCGGCTCTTCCTTCAAGCCTTACGTATACGCTACTGCTTTCAAAAAAGGCTACACTCCCAGCACGATCTTATTCGACGTGGATACGAACTTTGGAACAAAAGATCAGCCTTATTCCCCCCAAGACTATGACAACAAAAACCGCGGTCCAGTGCAAATGAAAGACGCACTGGCGATGTCTTTGAATATCCCGGCTGTCGAGACACTGTATCTGGCCGGTGTTGACAATTCCATCAACACGGCTCAGTCATTGGGCATTACCACTCTCCAGAATCGCGGCCGCTATGGCCTCTCCTTGGTTCTGGGAGGAGGAGAGGTAAAACTAGTTGATCATGTGAACGCCTTTGGAACATTTGCAACTGGCGGGATAAGACACGATAAAACCGCCATCTTGAAGATTACTGACGCGAAAGGCAGCGTGCTGGAAGAATATAGAGAAACGCCCGGCGAAAAAGCTCTCGATCAGGATATTTGCGCTCAAATCGACGCCATTCTTTCCAATAACAGCCTTCGGGCTCCCATTTTTGGATCAAATTCCCCGCTTCGGTTTGACAGCCGGCCTGTGGCCGTGAAAACCGGAACCACCAATGAATGGCGGGATGCCTGGACTGTCGGCTACGCACCCAATCTCGTCGCCGGCGTCTGGACGGGAAACAACAACAATGCGCCGATGGCGGCTGGCGCCGATGGCGTGTTTGTCGCCGCGCCGATCTGGCGGGAATTTATGGATAAGGCTTTTTCCAATATGGCTATCGAAAGATTTCCTGATCCTAAAGAAATAAAAACAGGAAAAGCCGTTCTTGACGGCAAGATTCAGGGTGAGGAGAAAGAAGTGACGGTCTGCAAAATTGGGGATGGAAAATACTGCCTTGCCAACGACAATTGCCCGGACAGCGAAAAAAGACGCCACAAAAAATTCTTTTCAGCCCATTCAATTCTCTACTGGGTCGACAAAGACAATCCCCGCGGGGATATCCCCAGAAGCCCCCAAAAAGATCCGCAATTTTCCGCTTGGGAAAGGGGAGTTCAAAAATGGGCCGAGAGCAAAGAGTTTGACATTCAGGACAACCTTGAGGAGTGCAAGTCTAGCGATTTCTAAGAGACGCTGCTCTTCCTGTCCTGGGATAAACTTCCATACTAACAGCGCCCCGACGTTATATTGGGGCGCTGTTTTATTTCACTTTACTTTAATTTCTCTTATTATTTCCTTCCCCGCTCTTTCGTTTATCCCGTTCATTATTTTCTCCCTCCTTCTCCAGATTTCACTCGCTACCACCGGGTGAGAAGCTCTTATGAAAAATTTATAATCCTTCCATTTCGTCTCTTTTATATCCGACCGGCTGACAGCTCCTGCCTCATTTCCCAAAAAATCAAAGAGGATGCTTTCGACAGTTTTTTCATCAATCTCATCCGAACTATTTCTTGAATTCCTTTTTTTGTTTAGTAGATCGGCGATTCGCTTCATTTCTTTGTTTGAATTTTATTAGCTCCGGATCGGCATTACAATATGAAGATATTTTTTATTCAATTTGTTTTTATCAAAAACTTCCTGAAAAACAACTGGGCCAAAGTTATCATTGAAGCCGAGCGAGACAACTTCGCTCGAGCCGGAATTGAGCGCATCGATGAGGTAGCGGTTGTTGAAAGCAATCGCACCTTCCCCCTTGAGACTTGCCTGGACCGGGATCTCGGTCACGTTTTCCCCCGTTTCAACTGATTGGGATTCGATTTTCATTTTATCTCCCCCCTCTTTCATTTTAAGCTTCACTTCGCGGCTTTTCGCGTCGGAAAAGATGCTTGCTACCCGGACAGCCTTCAAAAGCTCCTCGCGTTTTGCAAAAACATGGGAAGAAAATTCCTTGGGAATCACTTGCCTGTATTCAGGATATTTGCCGTCAATCAGCCTTGAAACAAATACAATATCATCCACTTCAAAAAATATCTGGCTCTCGCCCGCGAAAATATTCACCTTGCCGCTTTCCGGACCGATACTCCGGGCTACCTCCAAAAGAGTTCTGGCTGGGACAATCGAGGTTGGATTTTTAGTTATAAATTTTTTGTAATCATTCCCCAAACTGTCCTTTGGAAGACTGATTGTAGATTCAGCCAGGCGGAAGCTGTCCGTTGCCGCCAAGACTAATTGATTTTCCTCAAAACTAAAATGGACACCGGTGAGTTCCTGCCGCGTTTCAGTTGTCGCGGCGCAGGTTATGACCCTTAAGGCACTCTCCTGAAATATCTGGCTCCCAATTTCTAGTAAAGCCCCCAATTGAGGTTTGGGAATAATTGGAAAATCTTTCGCGTCCACCCCTTTTATGGCGGCTCGGCTCCCTTCACTGGTGAGATGCAGAGTTTGATTTTTTACTTCAATATTTAGTTTCGCCTGATTGGAAATATTACTAAGATACCCGCCAATTACCCTTCCTGGAACGGCGATTTTTCCTTCTTTTTCAATTTTTGCCCGCAACAGGCAAACTACTCCAATCTCAAGGTTGGTGGCTGATACCCGCAAACGTCCCTTTTCCGCCTCAAGAAGAATATTAGTTAAAATCGGCAGGGTTAAATTTTTACCAATTATTTTTTCAGCAACTAAAATTCCCTTTTTAAAATTTTCAACTAGAGACTGGATTTTCATAACTATATAATTAATAAATTAATTGGTTATTTTATATAATGATAGTGTGAATATGGGTATAAAGTCTTTTTTTAGTATATTTAAGGTAAATTTTTAGTATGGTCAGTGTTGGAGTTGTTGGGGATAACTGGGGATAATTTGAGTATAATAAGTTGATTTTCATAAATAGTTGATTTCCCCCTTTTTATACCGCAATTGTGCCCATAAAAAATACGAATTGGGAGTAGTTTATATTTAACTTATCCACATTTTTTCACCAAAATTAGCCATTTTGGGCGTAAATTTTACTTTTGATATTATTAAGATCCTGCTCTAAATTTTCATCCCGTTCGATTTCCTTGCTAATTTTTTCATAAGCATGCATAGCAGTAGAATGATCTCGTCCTCCAAGCTGCTCGCCGATTCCCGGAAAAGAGGCCTGAAGTTCTTCCCGCATAAGAAACATAGCAATTTGACGCGGGCGGACAATGTCTTTGCGACGGGAGCGGTTCAAAAGCTCTTGTGTGTTGATATCATAAAATTCAGCCACAGCCTGCATAACTTGTTTAAACCCGATTCCCTTTTTGCGGCCGGAGTGGATGATGTCAGCGAGAATTTTCTTGACATTGGCGGGGGTTGGCTCAGTCTGCTTCAGCTCGCACGTGACAATCACGCGGCTCAAAGCCCCCTCCAGTTCGCGGATGTTGTGCTGAATATTTGAAGCGATATAATGCAGGATTTCATTGCTTATGTCAAAGTCTCTTTGGGCGGCTTTGTGCTGGAGAATAGCAATCCTTGTTTCAAGGTCCGGCCGGGAGACATCAGCCAGCATACCGCCTTCAAAACGGGAACGGAGACGGTCTTCGATGGTGGCAATGGCTTTGGGCGGCCGGTCGCTGGAGAGAATTATTTGCTTATTAAGCTGGTACAGCGTGTTGAAAATATGAAAAAATTCTTCCTGGGTTTTTTCTCGGCCGGCGATGAATTGAATGTCATCAACGATAAAAAGGTCAACATCAAGGTATGACTGCTTGAAGTCCCGGCCCTGCTGGTTTTTTACCATATCAATAAATCGATTGGAGAAATATTCCGCGGTAGAATAAATTATTTTTTTCTCCGGGTTCTGGCTTAGGATGGCATTCGCGACGGATTGAAGAAGATGCGTCTTTCCAAGTCCGACCCCGCCATAAATGAAGAGAGGATTGTATACCCGTCCGGGATTCTTGGAAACGGCCAAGCATGCCGCGTGAGCCAGTTCGTTGTTTGAGCCGACAATGAAATTTTCAAAAGTATAACGCTCAATCAGTCCAATGTGGCCTCCCTCCGCTTTTTGAGCCGGAGTTTCAGTCCCCCGGAGATCAACCAAGCCGTCTTTTCCAGTGAGGACCGAGTCAACGTCTTTTTTGGCCAGCGGAGCCTGCCGCTGAACAGTTGCCGAAACAACACAACGAACGGAGTGGATATTTTCTCGAAACTTATTGATGGCTTTCAGAATAAACTGATTGTATTTGTTCTCCAGCCATTCCTTGGCAAATCCGTTTGGGACTCTCACAACAACCCAGTCTTTTTCAAAACCGACTATGGTTGTGTCCCGAAACCAAGTCACAAAACTGGCCGGTGAAACAGCCAGCTCTACCTCCCCCAGCACAGCTTGCCATATTTCTTCGTTGGTCATAGATAATCTAGATTAAGCTTGTTTATTATAGCACAGGCAAAAAACGAACCGCCGGACCAATGTTGATAATAATGTTGATAAGGTGTTGATATACTAAGACAATAAAATATATAAATCAAGAATTGACCTAAGCGCTTTTTGCTGGTAGACTTCTAAAAGCCAGATAGTAAAATTTCAGTCGGAATTAATGAAAAGAACCTATCAACCCAAAAAGAGAAGACGATCCCGAAGGCACGGTTTTCGGAAAAGAATGCAGACCAAAGACGGCCGGACAGTTTTGGCGAGAAGAAGAAAAAAGGGACGAAAAAAACTAAGTGTTTAACCAAAATGCTTCCGGCAAAATTTCGCCTAAAGGATAAAAAAGAATTTGCCAGCGTTTTCCGCAGGGGCAAAGTCTCATCGAACGACGTCTTAATAATGAAATATAGCCCGGCCGGGCCAGATCAGCTCAAAATCGGATTTTCGGCGGGAAGCAAGCTCTCCAAGAAATCATCAGAAAGAAACAAAGCGAAAAGATGGATGCGCGAGGCGGTCCGGCTGATCATTGGCAGAGTCAAGCCGGGACACAAGATAATATTTTCGATTAATTCAAAGTTTCCATACAAGCAGATGGATTATACTCTGGTTCAGGAAAAGATCAGGGATCTGCTTCAAGAAGCGAGGTTATTTAAATGAGTCAGATTTTTCATTCTTTCGTATATCAGCCGATCTATAACATTCTCATTCTTTTTCATAACCTAATTCCGGGTCATGATTTGGGCGTGGCGATTATTTTACTGACTCTCCTTATCCGTTTTCTTCTCTATCCGGTGGCTCAAAAACAAATTGAGTCGCAGAAAAAACTCCAGGAACTTCAGCCGGAAATCAAAAAGCTTCAGGAAAAATACAAAGGCGACAAGGAAAAACAGGGCCGGGCTCTGATGGATTTTTATAAAGAGAAAAAGGTTAATCCGGCCTCAGGCTGTCTGCCGCTTGTCATTCAAATTGTTTTTTTTATCGCTCTCTACAGGGCTTTTATCGCCGGAATCAACTTTTCGTCCGGTTGCCAGGACCTCTATAGCTTTGTAGCTTGTCCCAGCGCTATCAGTGTGAAGTTTTTCGGACTGCTCGATCTTTCCAAGCCGAATGTTGTTCTGGCAGTTTTGGCTGCGGCCGGACAATTCGTCCAGACGAAGATGATGATGCTAAAAACCCCGCCGACGCCAAAAAAAGAGGATTTTACGGCAATAATGAACAAGCAGATGCTCTTTCTTGGTCCGGTTCTTACTCTTTTTATCGGCCTGCGATTCCCGGCTGGCCTCGCAATTTATTGGATTGTGAATACCCTGTTTGCGATTGGACAGCAATATTTGATTATGAAAAAACCGGAGAATCTTGCAAAAAATCTGAATAATTAGTTTGAATAATGCCATGAAACCGGAAAATGTAGAAATGCTAAAAAATCTTATCAAAGAAACGCTTAAGAAGATGACTTTTTCAGACTTTGCTCTTGGGGTGCGCGAAGAAGGCGGTCTGGATGGAGAAAATGTCGTATTCGATATCAGCACAAAGGAATCAGATATTCTCATCGGTCAGTACGGGGCGAATCTGCGGGCTCTTCAGCATATCCTGCGAGCTTTGGCGCGCCGCAAGACAGAGGATCGATTGAGATTTTCGTTGGATGTCAATGATTATCACCGCCAGAGAATCAGTTCTCTTTTGGAATTGGCCCAAAATCTTGCGCGACAGGCCATTTCCGACAAGCGTCCGGTGGTTCTTCGCGCTATGAGCGCCTACGAACGCCGAATCGTCCATATGGAACTGGCGGGAAACGAGCAAGTAAAGACGGAAAGCATCGGGGAGGGAGAAGAAAGGAGGGTAGTGATTAAGCCGATAGGAAGCATTGAGCAAGGCAATAATTCAGAAAGCTTATAGTTTTATCGAAACTTTCCTCCAAATGTCCAATCTCCAATCTCTAATTGATCTAATCAAAATCCAATTCCTAAAATTAAAAAAAATCAAAGATTGTTTTGGATATTGGTCATTCAGACATTGGGAATTTATTAGAAATTAGGCATTAGGAATTAGAAATTTTTATGTCTCTTCCTCGCCGCATCGCCTATAACGCCATCTTCACTTCGGCGGCCAAAATCGGCGGCACGGTTTTGGCATTGGTTGGAATTGGACTTATCACGCGCTATCTCGGGAAAGAGGGCTTTGGCGATTATTCGACGGTACTCGCGTTTTTCGCTTTTTTCTCAGCGATTTCCGACTTGGGGCTTTATGCCATTTCCACCCGGGAAATTTCCCGGCCGGGGAGCGATGAAAAAAATATACTCGGGAACGTTTTTGCAATTCGTCTCGTGGTTTCTTTTTTGATTTTAGCTGTTTCCCCGATTTTGGTTTTTTTCTTTCCCTATTCGGCCGGAGTCAAAATGGGAATAGTTATTGCCGCGCTGGCCTATGTTTTTTCTTCGGGTTATTCAGTCCTAATCGGTCTTTTCCAAAAAAGATTGGCTATGGACAGGGTGGCCATCGGAGAATTTGTCGGAAAAATAGTCCAGCTGGCGGTGATTATTCTGGCTGTGAAGGGCAATCTTGGCTTTTTGGCGGTTGTCAGCTCTCTCTTTTTCAATATGCTGGTGAGCTTCGCCGTGATCTATTTTTGGTCGAAGAAATATATCACTTTCAGCCTGAAATTTGATTTTGCGGCCTGGAAAAGATTTCTCAAGGAATCCTACCCGGTCGGAATTTCGGCTGTCATCGTTTTTGCTTATTTCAAGCTCGATACGATCTTGCTTTCAATACTCCGGACCAGCGCCGATGTCGGAATATATAACGCGGCCTATAAAGTTTTGGAAAATATCGCCTTTTTCCCGGCGATGTTCGTTGGTCTCGTTATGCCGATTATGTCGCGCTATATTTTCGACGAGTGGGATAAATTCGAAAAAATAGCCGACAAAACGTTCAAGATTTTTTTGATCCTGACCGTTCCGCTGGTGATTGGAGCAGTTTTTTTGGCCAAAAACATAATCGGTCTTATTGGCGGAGCTGGGTTTTCCGATTCAGTTTTGGTTCTCAAAATTTTGTCGTTTGCTATGGCCTTCATTTTCTTTGGAAATTTCTTCACGAGTATTATCATTGCCGGCAATCAGCAGAGAAAGCTGATAGCCATCCTTTTTTTCTGCGCGGTTTTCAATATTTCGCTCAACCTGATCCTTATTCCGAGATTTTCCTACAATGGCGCGGCGGTGACCTCAAGCCTCACGGAATTTTTGGTGATGGTATTGTCGGGGGCAGCCTGCTGGAAAATAGTGAAGTACGTGCCTTCCTTTGAAAAATTGTCTGCAATCTTTTTTTCTGGGGCCGTGATGGCCGGATTCCTGTATTTATTTTCGGATATAAACTTTTTGGCCCGGGCGGTCTTTAGCACGGCTCTCTATTTTCTTTTTCTTTGGGCGTTTCGGGCGGTGAGCGCCGAGGAAGTCGCGAGTCTCATCAGCAGAAAGAGCGGCGGGGCTGATGGATATGAACCGATGACTTGAAAAAAATTCAAGGCTAGACCTTGAGAAAATAAATGCTTCTCACTATTCAAATTGTAAACTACAATAGCCGGGAAAATCTCGAAAAATGCCTGGACTCGATTCAAAAAGGCATTTCAAAAGGATATAATCCCCAGATAATCGTCGTCAATAATGAATCCGGGATTATGGATGGGGGCTTCGGGAATTTGGGAGACGTGGAAGTAGTCGAGGCAGGAAAAAATCTTGGTTTTTCCCGGGCGCATAATCTGGGAGCAAAAAAGGCCCGCGGCAAATATATTTTATTTCTCAATCCCGACACGGCGATTTTCCCGGAGGCCATAGAAAAACTCATTGATCTTGTTGAGGCGGACGAGAAAATCGGGATTGCCGGGCCTCTTCTTGTTGGAGCGAGTGGCGCGCCGGAGGAGGAGCATTGCGGATTTCAAAAAAGCCCTCTTTCCTTGATAGGATCCAAACTGCGCCAGAGCTCGAGTCTTGCGGCCGCGTTGGGAGGGGTGGAAGTTGACTGGATAAGCGGCGGAGCGATGATAATCAGAAGAGAATTATTTCACGAGCTGGGTGGATTTGATGAAAACTTTTTTATGTATTTTGAGGACGTGGACTTGTGCCGGCGGGCGAAAAAGAAGGGCCATAAAATTGTCGTTTTGCCGGCAGCGAAGGTAATTCACGAAAGCGGACAGAGTTTTTCTGACAGCCGGGAGAAAAAAAGATATTATTACAGCTCCCAGGACTACTATATAAAAAAGAATTTTGGCCTGCTTTGGGCTTGGTTTGTGAAGATATTAAGACTCCCATTCTATGTAAAAAACGTGTGGCTGGGATAATCTCTACGAACTACGAAACAATTACGAAAATACGAAGATTTATTTCACTCATTTTCATGGTATTTTTTCGTATATTCGTACGAATTTCGTAGTTCGTAGAGATGATTCAATGGTTTTTTATCGCAACAATTCTCCTCCTCCCTCTTCAATTCGCCCTGAACGTCGGCGAAAATATTGATTTGGTGACAACAAAGATTTTGATTCCGGCTGTCTTTTTGTTGTGGCTTATAAAAAGTCTGGCGCGGAAGAAATTGTGGATTCCAAACAAGGTGGAAATGTGGCTGATTATGTCGTTTTTGTTTCTGTCGTTCCTGTCCCTTTGGGGCGGATTCGATTGGGAAAAAGGCGCGAGAAAAATATTATACCTGCTTTCCATCGTTCCGGTCTATTTTGTGGCAGCAGATTTGGCGCAAGACGAAAAATTCCGGGTCAAAATAATCAGGATAATTTGGGCAAGCGGAACTTTGGCGGCGGTGATGGGATTGGTCCAGTTTTTTTTGCCCTTTGTTTGGGGGCTGGACAGGACTCTGAAAATATGGAAAAATGCGGCCGTATTTTTCTTGGGCAATTCGTTCGGGAAAATCGTCGCGACCAATCCGAGCTGGCTGGTGAATATTTCCGGTGAAACGCGAATGCGGGCCTTCGGATTTTTCCCCGATCCGCACGTGTTTTCTTTCTTCGTGAGCCTTTGTTTTTTCGCCGGCCTGGGGCTGATGCTTTACGAAAAAAGTAATTTTTGGAAAACTCTTATCGCAACTGGCAATCTGCTGATGATATCGGCAGTTTTCTTTTCCTTTTCGCGGGGAGCCTATCTGGGTGTGATTATTGGATCATTATTTTTTCTGATTTTTCTTTTAAAAAAGAAAAATATACTGGGAAAAATCGTGATAGCAGGTATGGTTGCGTTGATTGTTGCCCTGATATTTTATCAGCAAGCGGTTTATCGGAGGCTTGTTTCCGCTTTTAATTTCAAAGAAGGGTCGAATGTCGAAAGGCTGGAAAATTGGCGGCAAGCCGTCGGTATGGTTCAGGATTTTCCCTTCTCGGGCGTCGGTTTGGGAAATTATGCTTCCGTCATTGATCCGACAGCAGGAGAGCGATCATCAATCTACGCCCACAATTTGTTTTTGGATATTGCGGCGGAAACGGGAATTTTGAATGCGATTGTATTTTTGACTTTGATTCTAGTAGGCATTTGGCGAAATGTTATTTCCCGAAATATTTTGGGATTGGGAATAGCTTCGGGACTGGTTTATTTTTTCATTCACGGGATTTTCGACACGCCGCTCTGGTCGCCACAGGTGATGGTAGTATTGTTGATCATGCTGGCGCTGGTAAATAATAAGCTAAAAGTTCAAAATGGAAAGTCTAAAGTTGCAGTTTAAAGTAAAAAGTTGCGGAAATACTCAGCAGTTTCTTATACTGGCCATTTTTTTTCTATTACCTTTTTATTTTATCAAGTTCAAATACAGCTGGATTTCTTTGAATTTGGTCGAGATTTTAATAATCTCGCTTTTTCTGATTTGGATTTTAAGCAGAGAAAAAAAATTCTCAATTCTCAATTCTCAATTCTCAATTCCAGTTGGTCTAATTTTTACCGGCCTGTTTTTATCTACTATCATCAGTAAGAACTATTATGTTGGGCTAGGTGCCATTAAGGGCTGGTTTGTTTTGCCAATTTTATTTGCAATTATTTTCTACAATTGTCTCAAAAGAAGCGAAAAATTATTGGATTGGTCATTATGGGCGCTTTTTTCCTCGGGCGTTTTGGTTTCGATGGAAGGAATTTATTATTGGTTTTCCGGGCTACTCACTTTCGACGGGCGCTTGCGCATTTTCTATGATTCGTCCAATCAGTTGGCAATGTTTTTGGCGCCGGCTTTTTTGGTTGGGCTATTTTTATTTCTTAAAGAAACCGAAAAAAAGAGAAAAGCCATCCTTGCGGTCGGCTTGCTGCTCCTCGGACTGAATTTATATCTCACTTTTTCCTATGGGGCGTGGTTGAGCTTGGCCGTTGTGCTGACAATCCTATTGATGTTGATCCTAAAAAATAAAAAATCAAAAATTACGCGGATTGCATTCATATCAATCTTTCTTTTGATTCTGTTTTTTTGCCAGAAGGATAATTTTTCAAACACCAGACTCTTCGGCGAGCGGTCGTCGCTGGCGTCGCGCATGATGATCTGGAAATCGGCCGGGCTTATGATAAAAAACAATCCCCTTTTTGGAATCGGGACGGGTAATTTTCAGAATAAATATTTGGAATACCAAAAATATTTTCCGCCGTATCTCGAGTGGTCTGCGCCCCAGCCGCACAATCTTTATCTCGCCTTCTGGCTGGAGTCCGGCCTCTTGGGGCTCACCGGATTTATCTGGCTACTGGCGGTATTTTTTCGAGATAATAAAAAAGTTTGCCCCTTCACCAAAATCAATGAATCTGATAGTACCTTGATTCATAGAACAAAAAAACAGACTGGCAAAAGTCTGGCTAGCACAGAAGATTTTGGTGGCGGGGCGATTGTTGCCAGTCGCTCCTATGGAAACTTATGTCTTGTGATTATGCTCTACTTCCTCATTCACGGACTGGTTGACACGACCTACTGGAGGAATGATATGGCAATTCTGTTTTGGTGGATAGCAGCAGTCAATTTATATCTGGCTCATAGTCAGAGAGACAGCTTATAAAGTTTCCCGTCGCTCTTCGAGACGAAAAAGAGTGATTTTTCGTCTTTAGAGAGGAATGGATTGAGCACGTCAAATGATCCCGAAATTTTTTCCGCGTCGACGAGGCGCTCTTTTTTTCCGCTGGCAATTTCAATTTTCCAGAAAGTATCGGCCGTCTCTATTTTCCCCTCCTGCCAGTCGTTGGGCAGGATGGCCGAATCCGGAATATTTCCCGGCAGGGCGCAGAAAAGAAATTTTGAGTCAGCTGACCAGGCGCATTTTGAAACGAAGGTTGGAAAGCCAAGCGATTGGAACTGGCCGCCTCCTGAATTCATGAGAGCGAGATCCGTTTTGTGCCCGCCTTTTTGGTCGGTATAGCTCACGGCTCCCCATTTTCCGTCCGGCGACCAAAGAACATTAGCGCCGAATTTATCTTTCAGCACTTCTTTTCTATTTTCCCCGGAAAACGAGATCAGGTTGACCAAAGTTGCGAGATACGCGCTGGGGCTGGACCAAAAAGCAATGTCGGACGAGCCGGGAACAGGGCTGATTTCCGTGCCGAAATAGTCAAAAGTCGTGAGATCGCGCCAGTTTTTCCCGTCCGGATCGGAAACGTTCAGGGTCCGTTTTTTTGTTTTCGGGTCATAGAATTTGTAGATTATTTTGTCTCCCAGATTCGACCAGGAAACGGAATCAATGTTGTTTTTTAGAGTCGTGACGGCTTTGCTGGCTAGGTCGTAATAGAAAAATTTGGGGAATTGTCCGGAAGCATCTTTTGTTTCAATAACCACTTTGTTTCTCGGCTTGTTCCAGATTATTTTTTTGAGTCCGTCGAATTTTTCCGTCGAAAGAACCTTTTCCAACTTGCCGTCGAGATCAATTTGATTTAATTGTCCGTTGTTCCCAAGGAACAGGAAAATAAAATTCCCGTCGGGTGAAAGCGCCGCGCCAAAAACCGGCTCATCGGATAGGGCAATGATCGGGCTTTCGGCGGAATTTTTAGTTGATGATTCGGCCGATATATTTTTCCCTTCTTCGGCCGCTTTTTGAGCTTCGGTGACAGTGGTTGGCTGGGAAGAAGTTTTTTTGAAAGCGAAGTTATAAACAAAAATAGCTCCGACAAGGAGAACCAAAAGAAGCGTGGAAATAGCGAATATTTTTTTTGTCATGCGTAGCCAGCTTTTTGGTAATTATAATATTTTGTCATTACGGACTGGGCATATGATTGGCCAGCTGACTTATTTTCACCGTTTGTTCCGGCATTATATCTAGCGAGGGCGGTATAAGGATCATTCCCGCTTTGGCCAAGCAACTGCGAAAGATACTGGGTTCCATAGTTTATATTAGATTGTGGATCTTTCCAATTATTGTTAGTGAAGAAGTCTGGATGATATTGTTGATTAATTTGCATCATTCCAAAATCTGCATTGGCTCTGATCGCTTCAGGATTCCAATCACTTTCCTGTTCAATCACGGCGCGGATGAGATTTGGATCAACATTATATTTTTTCGCGGCCGCCTGAACATATTGATCGAAGGCGGCTATTCTTGCTTGGGTGGAAGCGGGTATTTTACCTAGAACAGAGTCAGGAGAAACTGTGCCCATTACGGATGTTCCAATTCCCCCGAATCCCGAAATTCCCGACAATTGCATTTTCACGAGATCAGGATTTATTTTATAGAGGATTATCCAAGCACAGACGCCGAGAATGAGGCCGAAAAGCGCCGAAGAGATAGTCTCTTTGGCGGAATCTACTTTTCCGATGTTTCCGGCGGCCATCAGATACTGGTAGGCGCCGATGACGAGCATGAAAAGAGCCAGAATCCCGATG
>Ga0154694_126_pt1 | contig 15282 bp, 16 predicted proteins | sample Rifle2008BG13ft_FD_105712 | JGI IMG/M metagenome (GOLD analysis project Ga0154694, IMG submission 105712) | Candidatus Moranbacteria bacterium RBG_13_45_13
TGGTATGACTATGGCGGCATTATGTATGCCTAGCGAGAAAGAAGCTTCTAGGCGCGTAGAGCGCCGTATAATGTCGCCTAAGCTACAATGTACGACATAGTATATCAACCTCAGCCCCTCCTTCCCCACTGAAATATAGAAAAACAAAAGAAAATATAAATATATTTAATATAATCAAAAACCCCCGCTCTATCCCGCGGGGGCTTGCTGTTTCTTTTTACGGACGTATATATAGAAAAAATTATTTTCTTGCCTGCCAAAGCTTTAGCGGCGGCGGGTTCTTTTTTCCGCCCCTGTCTTGTTTTTGGACCTATAATCCTCAATTGCGCGCTTGAGGGCGTTTTCAGCGAGGTTTGAGCAGTGCATCTTGGCCGGCGGCAGACCTTCAAGGCTGTCTGAAACGTCCTGGCGCGAAATTTTATACGCATCGTCCAAATTTTTCCCTTTGGCCATTTCAGTTACCATCGAACTCGTTGCGATGGCTGCGGCGCAGCCCAAAGTTTCGAACTTGATGTCGGAAATAATCTCCTTGCCCCGTAGCGAACTGGTTTTGCTTCGGGATTTGTCTTTCTTTTTTTTCACTTTGATATAAACCGTCATAATATCTCCGCAGGCCGGATTGCCGACCATGCCAATCCCATCCGGATTTTTGAGCCGGCCCTGGTTCTTCGGTTTCATAAAATGCTGGAGGACTTTTTTTGAGTATTGCATATGTATACAAGTGATAACTTTTAAGTACTGGATCCCTCGACCTTGCTCGGGATGATTCCGCTGAAGCGGAATCATTTCCCCGCGATTTTGCGGAGTCTCGCGACGACTTCCTTCAGGGAATTCACGAAATAATCCACTTCTTGCTTCGTCGTATATTTTCCGATGGTCACGCGAAGGCTTCCATGGCTTTCTTCTTCGGTGAGGCCGATGGCGGAAAGGACGTGCGAAGGGCGGAGATCGCCGGCCGAACAGGCGCTTCCCGTGGAGACGGCGATTCCTTTGGCGTCCAAACCCAAAAGCATCCCCTCACCTTCCGCGTTTCGGAAGGTGAAACTTATATTATTCGGAATGCGCTTGATCTTTGATCCGTTTAGTTTCACTCCAGAAATTTCCTGAATTATTTTCCTTAGGCAATAATCGCGAAGCTTCAGCGATTGGCTGTAGTTTTTCTTTCTTTCCTTTTCAGTTATTTCAAGAGCGGCTCCCAGGCCAACAATGCCGGGAACATTGAGCGTTCCGGCCCGCAGGCCCGCTTCATGTCCCCCGCCGTCCTGAATTCTTTTAATGGCCGTGTTTTTTCTGATATACAAGCACCCGATTCCCTTCGGCCCGTAAATTTTGTGTCCTGATGCTGTGAGAAGATCAACTCCCAGACTATCAACTTTGCAGTCTAGATAGTTTACCGCCTGCACCGCATCAGTATGGAAAACAATTTTAGTTTCGCGATTTTGGTTCGCTCTTGTTATCAATTTCCCGATTTCTTTTATGGGCTGGACGGTTCCGATTTCGTTGTTGGCATACATTATCGAAACAAGAACGGTATTTTCCCGGATGGCTTTTTGCAAATCTTTCGTGTTGGCAACTCCGTCTTTTCCAATCGTGAGATATGTCACTTCGGCCATCCCCTGTTCCTCAAGTTTTTTGCAAGATGCCAGAACACATGAATGCTCAAATTGCGTAGTAACAATATGAGGCTTACTTTTCTTTTTGTTGAAATGAGAAATATGGGCAATAGCCGTTCCCTTGATGGCCAAATTGTTGCTTTCCGTCGCGCCGGAGGTGAAAATTATTTCAGCCGCTTCGCAGCCGAAAAAATCGGCCGTTTGCCGGCGCGCTTTCTCCACGGCCTCACTGGCAACTCTTCCAAATGAATGAAGCGACATCGGATTTCCGAATTTTTGCGAAAAATACGGCTTCATCGCGACAAAAACCCGCGGATCGACGGGGGTAGTGGACGCGTAATCAAGATATATTTTTCGTTTGGCCATATTGTAATTATACTAGCCTCTTAGCTATTTTCTTGCAAGAATTGACTGGATAATAGATAATAATACAGCCAGAAATTTCATAAGATAGCTACAATGAACACATCTTACAGCGCCATCGACACATTTCTCACCTGTCCGCTCAAATACAAATACCAGGCGATTGACCGTATCAAAACTCCCAAATCCAAGGAACAGTTTTTCGGCACGCTTCTTCACCACACTTTGAAACTAGTTCACACGCCCGGCATACTTTCCCCCACCCTCGAGCAGGCGCTCGATTTTTATTCCAAGAACTGGAACGCGGAAGTTTTTTCTGATGAGACTGAAGAGAGGGCCGCTTTCGCGCAGGGAGTGGCGATGCTTCAGGATTATTACAAAAAAAACGACCCCGCAAAAGCGAATATCGTGGATCTTGAGTCTCGGTTTCAGGTTGAAATTGGACAAGACCCCGTAAAATCAGAAAAATCTGATCACGGGGCAAGTAGCGACACGCATATTGTTTCAGGTATAGTCGACCGGATTGACAAGACTGAAGACGGGTTTGAAATTATCGACTATAAAACCACCCGCAAGCTTCCCTCGCAGGAAAAAGTGGACAATGATTTGCAGCTTACGATATATTTGGCCGGTTTCCTGAAGAGATATCCGAAAGAAATTGACAATCTTAAGAATATAAAGGTCAGCCTCTATTATTTGAAACACGGGGTAAAACTAACTTCCGAGAGAAACAGAGAGCAAATCAAGCAAAGCGAACAGCTGATTGTGGACTTGATCGGAGAAATTGAGAAATCAAGTTTCGAACCGCGGATTTCAGGACTTTGCGACTGGTGCGGCTATCAGAATATCTGCCCGATGTGGAAGCACAAGTTCAAGAAGAAAGGAAATGAGGAGATTGATGCGCAGAAACTCATCGATGAGTATATAAATCTCAAGGACGAGATAAAGTCGAAGTCTGACCGCATTGGAAAATTACAGGAAATTTTGAGTGATTATATGGACCAGGAGAAAGTTGATCAGGTTTTTTCCGATGCGGGCCGGATTTTGAGGACAATCAGAAAAACGTATAAATACGACGAGAAAAAACTGCGGGAAATTCTGGAGCCTTTGGACAAATGGGAAGATGTTCTAAAAATAGACGGAGTGGCGCTCAAAAATATTCTTGGCGTATTGCCGTACGAGGCGCGAAAAGATGTCGAAAAAACGAAGGTAGTGGATAAAGAATCAAAAAGCTTCGCGATTAAAAAAGGAGCATAGAATATTTTTTGAATGTTCTCGCATGAACCACATAAAAATGCGATCGCAGGATAGTGTGGCTATTGAAGTGTAATTGCGCAAAACACAATTTTAGGCAATATGGCGCTGAATATATTTTGGGAAAAAACGAAAAGATTTGTAAAGGGATTTTTCCTCATCGACGATACGCCCCACAAAATCGCGGCCGGAGCGGCGCTGGGGGTATTTTTCGGTATCTCTCCAGGCGAGGGCGTGGCAACAACGCTGATTTTCGCAACTCTTTTGCGTTTCAATCGTTTGGCGGCGACGGCGGGGGTTCTGGCAGTCAACATGTGGACTACGATTCTGGTTCTTCCGCTGGCGGCCGGGACCGGCGCGCTTATTTTCGGAAAGAATTATTCCGAGCTCCTCGCCCAATTTCACGCCGCCAAAGGTAATTACCTCGAATTATTTTTCAGTAAGATATTTTTTTTCGATATCACGCTTCCTCTCTTGGTTGGTTTTTTTGTTGTTGCCGGAATCATCGCGCTTCTCGTTTATGCGGGACTGCTTTTTCTCGTAGTCCGCCGTCAAAAACACAAAAAAAACGAGCACTTATTTCGAAAGACACTCGAGAATTAGGTCCAAGCAAAATAACCATTTTTTTCCAAGAGCGCTAGGCGAAAGTATTCGCCCGCGCACTTCTGTATTCTTTGTATAACTCCTGAAGTTTTTCTGGTCTCCCCTCTAAAGCTTGCTCGCGGGCTTCATTTAATTCAATCATGTACTCTTCAACGCCTTTTTTGTCAGGGTGGAATTTGCTTGCCAAAAAACGATATATTTCTTCCGGCGTATCTGGTTCTTTCGGTGGGGAGATTTTTTTATATGCTTCATACCCATGTTTTTCCATGGCGATGCTTATTTCAATAATTAAGCTATAGCATTTTTAATGAAATAATCTTTTATGATTTCATCCCCCTTCGCAGAAAACCACGAGCGTAAGCTTGGGGAGCTTCATTTTATGCAACACTTCGCGCCTATGTATCCCCTGCTCTCGGCTTCTTCTTTTGATGAAAAGCAGATTTTATTTTCCGGTTTTATCTTCTCGGCGAACTGGCAGGCTGGCAGGTGGTATTTGTTCGAGTTTTTGCTGGCGACGAAAGCGCATTTTTGGTTTTCGGTCGCTATCAAAGATTCTGTTTTCGCCGGGTTATTTTGTTGAGTGCCGGCGGTTGCATCGCCAGCAATTTTATTTTCTTCGGCTTCGGCACAGGGAGCGCCAGCCTCGCCGAGTCTAGGCGGGCAGACGGGCTGATTGACCGCAACCGGATTTTTTTGATTCTTCTGACCCTTGAGAAACCCCGCTTCAAATGAAATTCCCGCGATCAAAATCAGGCCGACAATAAGTATGATTTTGTCTCCGTATTTCAGCCACCCAGTCAGAAGTCTTTTTCTTGGAAGTTTCTCTTCGTGTCCTATATTTACTTTATACAAGCCTTTTTCATCTCCTTCGACTTCGACATCATATGAGTCAAACGTTGACATAAAATAGATTATTTATTATCATTTTATAGTCATCTCCAAAATATTTTCTATTTTCTATTTAATATTTGATATAGTTTTATGGCTCATCGTAAAGCCGGAGGAAGTACGCAGTTGGGGCGTGATTCAATCTCGAAACGTCTCGGCGTGAAAAAATTCGGCGGCGAAAAAGTGAAAACCGGAAATATTATCATCCGCCAGCGGGGAACAAAATTCCGCCCGGGAAAGAATGTCAAGCGCGGAAGCGATGATACTCTTTTTGCTTTGGCAGATGGAGCGGTCAAGTTTTCGGCGAAAAAAATTAGAAAATTCACTGGGAGGCTGGAACGCGCTCAATTCGTGAGCGTGGAGTAATTTTTATTATATCTAAAAAATAAATTTTCCGGGAGGGAAACATGCAGAAATGGGATTGGATTAGGTTCTTTAAGGTTTTTGGTATATCGAGCATTATCCTCGCATTGTTCCTTTTCAGAAGAGAAGTGAAAACTAAAAGTGAATGTGTGCGCAGACTAAAAACATTGCTTTTGGTTTCTTCTTTTTGCTGGGCCTTATTCTCCGCAATGGATTATGGGAGTAAAAAATTGGAATCAAGTCCAGCGATTCTTCTCGCTTATTTACTTGTAAATATATCTTTCTTGATATTTTCTTATTTCCATCTTAGGAAAGAAAAATGATAAGAGATGATTTCAAACCAAAACCGGCCAACCTAAATTAAGGTTCGGCCTTTTTCATTTTATCGCGTTCTTAATAAACTCTCTGAAAAGAGGATGCGGGGTGAGAGGTGAGGATTTGAATTCAGGGTGGAATTGGGTCCCCAAAAAGAAAGGGTGATTTTTTTTCGGGAGCTCCGCGATTTCCATGAGGCGGCCGTCGGGAGATTTTCCTGAAAAAACCAAGCCGGCTTTGGCGAGAGCCTTGATGTATTCGGGGTTCACTTCCCAGCGGTGGCGATGGCGCTCGGATATTTTTTGATTTTTATAAGCATTAAACGCTATAGTATTTCTTTCAAGAATCGCCGGATAAGCTCCCAGCCGCATCGTCGCGCCGTAGTTTTTGTCGGCGAGGTTTTTCTTTTGTTCCGGCATAATGTCAATCACCGGATATTTCGCATGGCGATTGATTTCGGTTGTGCTGGCATCTTTATATTTTAAAACATTCCGGGCGTATTCAACTACCATCAGCTGCATTCCGTAGCAGAGTCCGAAATACGGAATCCGGTTTTTCCGGCAGAATTCAATGGCCTTGATTTTTCCTTCCACTCCCCGCTCCCCAAATCCGCCGGGGACGATTATGCCGGCGTAATTTTTCAACTCCCGGACTTTGGCCGGATTTTTTTCATACTCTTCCGAATTCAGCCAATCGATCGCCGGTTTTCTCCGGAAAGAAAAACACGCGTGTTTGATGGCCTCGATAACCGAGATGTAGGCGTCTGACAGGACGAAGTCTCCGGTTCCGAAATATTTTCCAACGATGCCAATTTTAAGCTGTTTTTGAGACGATTTTATATTTCTCACCATTGCTTTCCATTTCACCAAATCCTTTTTTTTCGGCTTGAGGCCAAGTTTTTCGAGAATTATGCCGCTCAAATTGTCCTTTTCAAAATTGACCGGGACCTCATATACTGATTCAATATCCGGAGCGCTGATGACGTCTTCTTCGCGAAGATTGCAATGTTCGGCGATTTTCTCTTTCCTTTTCTTGTCGAGCGGCATTTCCGATCGGGCGATGATGATGTCCGGCTGGATTCCGGCGGCGTTCAAGGACCTCACCGCGTATTGCGTCGGCTTTGTTTTCATTTCCCCGACTTTCGAGGGAACCGGCAAGTAGCTCACCAGCACGAAAAGGACATCACCGCGGTTCTCAAGGCGCAGCATTCTTCCCGCTTCCAAAAAGAGCAAGCCTTGGTATTCGCCCAGTGTTCCCCCGATTTCAATCAGCATTATTTCAGCCTTGGATTTTTTTTGAGCTTTTCGAATACGGCTGATGATTTCTTTCGGAACATCCGGAACAACATCAACGCAGCGGCCGCCGTAGCCCATTGACCGCTCGCGGTCGATTATCGTCTTATAGACCAAGCCGTTGGTCATATAGTTGGCGCTTGGCAAGGTGAGATTCATAAACCGCTCATAGTGTCCCATATCCTGATCAGTTTCCATCCCGTCGTCCAAAACGAAAACCTCTCCGTGTTCGGTCGGATTCATCGTTCCGGCGTCCACGTTGAGATAGGGATCAATTTTCATCGCTGTCACGCGATATCCCTTCGACTCGAGAATTTTTCCGATTGAGGCAGTGGCGATTCCTTTTCCTACGCCGCTCATCACTCCCCCTACCACAAAGATGTATTTCGGTTTCATGGAATTCTTTACGAATTACGAATACGCTACGCTCTACGAATATACGAATGTACGAAATGTTTTATTCGTATATTCATAAAAGATTCGTAATTCGTAGAGCTTTTTACGAAAATAAGGGTGAGAAATTCACCCCTATTGAAAATTATTAAAATGCCGGATTATATTATTTCTCTTCGCTTTCGCTAACTAAAATAAGTCTGACATTGGCTTCCAGTCCATGGTCGAGACTGATCTGGGCTTCGTACTCTCCCATTTCCCGGATAGGCTCCGCGAGCTTCACGTTTTCCGGAGCGATGTTCGTTCCCTCGTCTTTCAGCGCGTCAGCGACAGTTTTTTCATTGACCGAGCCAAAAAGCTTCCCGTCTTTTTCTCTGACTTTTATATACAATTCTCTTCCCTCAAGCTGTTCGGCCAATTTTTGGGTCTCTTCAAGCTCCAATTTTGACTTTTCGGCCTGCTTTTGTTTTTTTCCTTCCGCCCGCTTTACGGTTTCATCAGTCGCGATTTCCGCCATTTTTTTGGGAAACAAAAAGTTTCTCGCGAACCCGTCCGCGACTTCCTTGATTTCTCCCTCCTTGCCAAGATTTTCGACATCTTGAAGCAGAATGATTTTCATACTGTATTGATTATAGCGAAAATTTATCCCAAGAGCAATTACTTCATTTTCTCTTTCATTATTTCGACAGCTTTTTCCATTTGCGGATCCCGGTCGTTATTATAATCGTCGTCAGTCAGATCAACGTCAATGTCCGGATTGATCCCTTTTTCCATTATATATTCTCCATTGGGAGTCAGCCAGCGCGCGATGGTGATTCGGAGACTTGATCCTCCGGAGAGTTTCTCGAGCTGCTGGACGGAACCCTTCCCGAAAGTCTTTTTGCCGACCAGGGCCGCTCCAATGTCGTCCCGAAGAGCGCCCGCCAGAATTTCAGAAGCGCTGGCACTGCCGCTGTTGACAAGGACCACAATCGGCAGATTCGACAGAATGCTTCCTCCCCGGGAATCATAATTTTTCCGGCTGCCGTCGCTTGATTCCTCGATGACCACGGCTTTGCCGCTCGGAACAAACTTTGAAGAGATGTCGACGGCTGATTCAAGATACCCTCCGGGATTGTTGCGAAGATCAACGATTATGCCCCGGCTTTTTTGGGTGATAATTTGGGTGGCTGCTTTCCCGAATTCCAAAGTCGTGTCATCGCCAAATTTCGTTATTTTGATAACCGCGATGCCGTCATCCCTTGCTTCCAATTTCACGCTTTTCACATTAATTGTGTCTCTTTTGATGCTTATTTCCTTGGGGTCATTGCTCCCGTTTCGGATTATGGTCAACCTCACTTCCGTTCCTTTCGGCCCGCGTATTTTCGTAATCGCCCGATCTATGCTTATATCACTCGTGATTTCATCTTCAATCTTGAGGATCTTGTCTCCTGCCTTGAGTCCGGCATTCGCGGCAGGGGTTCCCTCAAGAGGAGCGATGACGGTCAGGATGTCGTTTTTCATTCCGATTTCCACCCCGATTCCCTCAAAAGTTCCCTCAAGATCCTGTGAAAATTCTTCGGTTTCTTCCGGGTTCATAAAACCGGAAAAAGGATCGCCTACCGCTTTCACCATTCCAGAAATGGCCCCGTAAACCATCTTGGCCTGATCAAGCTTGCTTTTGTCGACGTATTTCTCATTCATCAAATTCCAGGCTTCCCAAAACAGGCTGAAGTCGACGTTTTGCGGCTGGTCCTTGTCATGGCTCTTGACAAGAAGATTGGAGAGAACCGGATTTTTGTTCGCTTTTGCCGATTTGTATTCGGTCCAGTAAACGCCGGAAAAAAAGCTCACAGAGACAAGCAGAACGACCACAAAAACTTTGAAGTGTTTCCGGAATTTTGATTTCTTCTGGATGCCGTTTTCTTTTTCGGGATTGTTCAATTCCATTTATTTTTCCTTATGCGGATTGGGTTTTCCAAGATATTTTCGAAAATATTTCGCCGCGCTTTTCACGTGTTCTCTTGTCAGCCTGTTGAAAAGAACAGCTCCGAGAGCGCTTTGGCCGGCCGAGCCCTTGCCGTGATAGTGAAACATTTTCACGTATGGACAGTAGACAACTTTGAAGCCTTTTTCCCAGAATCTCCGGCACCAGTCCACGTCTTCAAAATACATAAAGCCGAATTTTTCTTCCATTGGGCCGACTATATCGCAAGCCCGGCGGCTGGTCATCATCGCGGATCCCATAAGCCAGTCGACTTCCTGCGGTTTTTCGAGATCCTTGTCTTTATACAAAAATTTATCGATTTTTCTTCTGGCGAAGCCGAATTTTCCCAGGAACGTGCGGCGATATAAAATAACGGGCAGGGTATAAAAACGAAAACACGAAAATTGAATCTTTCCGTCGAAATTCAGGAGTCTTGGCCCGACAATGCCCACGGAAGGATCGGCTTTCAGTTGTTCCATCAGTATGTCGGCGGATTTTTTTTCTATTATGATGTCGGCGTTCAGTATTAGGATATAGTCCCCTTTCGCATATTTGAGTCCGTGATTCACCAGCCTTGGAAAACCGAGATTTTTCTCGAAAGGGAAAAAGGATACATCAGGAAAATCTTCGCGCATCATCGTTTCCGTGTCTTCTTCGGTGGCGCTGTCAAGAACCAAGATTTCATAGTTTTGGCAAAGTACATTTTTCTTGAGCGCCTCAAGACAAAGCCGAAGAACCGATGGATTTTTGTAGCTGGTGACGATTATGGATAATTCCTTATTCATTTATCCGCCTCCGCAGAACATCCCGTGCGTTGGCATGCGGGATGAATGCAGATGTTCTGCTTCGGCGGATTCCGCTCCGCCGAAGAAATAAGAGATACTACATGCGTTTACTTGCGGAGCTTCATTGAAATATATTCCGGCAAGCTTCGTGGATCTTGTCATAGTTTCCGCCCGCCGGCAGCAGAACATACGTTTTCCCCTCGGGGGTGTCGGCTTTGGTCGAATAAAGCAGTCCTTCTTCGGAAGTGTCAAGAACCTTTTGCTTTATCTCGGGGTTTTGGGTCTTGTTGGCCAAATCAAAAAATTTCTTCATTTCCGAGATATCCATATCAGTGCGGACATCTTCTCCCAGCACGTTCAAAATGCTGTTCACTTTTCCAAAATCCGCGAGCGTTCCAAGGCTCAACATTTTGTCTTTGAGGGCCAGAAGGACCTGCTGCTGGCGCCGGGCTCTTTCGAAATCCGACGAAGCGTAGCGGGCGCGGACAAAAAACAGAGCTTTTTGGCCATCAATGTGATTTTTCCCGGCTGGCAGTGAAAAATCGGCGGCGGCTTCCCCTTCAAACTGGGTCGGCTCGGAAAAAGGCTTATCAAGATATACGTCAATTCCCCCAACAGTGTCAACCAGTTCCTTGAAGCCGATGAAGTCAATCCTCACGGCGTAGTGGATCGGAAGGCCGGTGATGTCCGAAACAACCCGCTTCATGGCCTCAATGCCTTTTCCCTCCCCTTTTTCTTCATAGAGGGCGTGGACGGAATTTATCTTTCCCTGATTGGACGAGTCGGGAAAATTCACCCAAAGGTCCCGCGGAATCGAAACGAGAGCTACCTTGTTTTCCTGCGGGCGGACCATCGCGACCATGACCGTATCGGCCAGCAGTCCCCCGCCGGGCATATTGTTTCCCCGCATACCCAAAAGCAAAACATTGATCTGTCCTTCAGTTTCGCCCTGCAATTGGTCGGGACCCACTCCCGGAATGGATTTCCAAAGGGATTTGAAAAATCCATCCTTGGTGGAAATCTTGCTCAAGGTCGTTCCGGTTTTGTACATAAACCAGCCGCCGGTGGCGACAATGAGAATAATTATAACCAAGAGGACTTTGAACCACCTCCTTTTATAGAATCTTTTCTTTCTTGGCGTGTAATTTTCTTCCTCGTTTCTTCTCGAAAAAATCCCCATAAAATTTTGATATTGATTAGTCCGCGTTCAAAATAAAAACAATCAGCCTTGCCGGCATCTTCCGTGAGTATAGTATAAAAATAAATTTATGGCAATGCAAATATTATGAGAATGGAAAACATTGGATCGAAAAAAAACGAGGACCAGTCGCGCTGGTCCTCATGATTCGTCGTAAAATTGTTCCAAAACCGGCTTTCGGGATGAATTTTTGAGCCGGCCCAACCCTTTTTTTTCCAGTTGTCTGGCCCATTCGCGGGTCTTCCTTATTTTTTTCCCGATTGCTTCGAGAGTTTCTTCTTTGCCGTAAAACCCAAGACGGCTTTTCAGAGTTTCTCCCAAGATTTTTGGAATGCCTGCAATAATGTTGCCAATTGCGTTTCGGCGATGTGCCTGATAGGCATTATCTTCCGGAGACAAGGTATCCTTGTCTGTTAGAATATCTGCGAGTTGATAACCGTATTCACTTTCGATTGGATTTTCTTCAATTGAAGAAAATTTCCAATCCTTTATTTCACGATATTCCCTGATTAAATCAACCGCAAGGTTCAGTTCTTCGGCAATCTCATCATCTGAAGGAAATCTTCCACGATTAACCATAAATTCTTTTGAGAAATTGGTGATTTTTCTCATGGCCTCGTCAACATGGAGGGGAATTTTTATGGGTTTCGCGGTAGGAAAAGCGGAAAGTATCGATTGCCGTATTTTGGGAGTGGCATAGGTGCTGAATCGTGTCTTCCGCTGGTAATCAAAGCGATTAACAGCTTTCATTAGACCGATATTTCCCCGCTGGACGAAATCCAAAAGTTGCAGATGAGTATCGCGATACCGGAGAGCGATGGAAATCACGAGCCGAAGGTTGGAAAGGGTCAAAATTTCGCGGCTTTCCGATAGAAGGTTTTCAATATTTTCCGGTGGATCGAGACCATATTGTTCACAAGTGGCGAGGATTTCCCGACTTTGCCAAATCAGACAACCCAGCTCATTTTCCGCGTTGGTGTTGAGAAGCGGAATTTTCTTCGCGTCCTCCATATAAAAATAGAACGCGTTTCCTTTCCTTTGTTTTTCGCCTCGAACCGTCCGCAGAAACTCTTTCTCGGAGTTGCCATTGTCTTCATACTGATTTGTTGAAAAACCGTATCCATTGCTTGCCGGACGATGCATCTAGATCACCTCCTTCTTCGGGTTTATTTTTCAAAGGGCTGCAAAAAGAACCAATGCGGCCTCCTGTTTCTAGTATTACGCTACAAAATATCCAATATTTTTGCAAATCGTTTCGCGCATATATAAAAAGCACCCAGAAGAGAAATATCTTCTGGGTGCCGGTATGACTCCCGCCGGTTGTTAGGCGGGGGTTATGTTGATCAATAGAAAGTACTCGCGGTTATTGTCGGCTTTGAATTTTATCTTGGCCGAAATATCCTCCTGGTCCGTATCGTTTTCGATAAGATCTCTCGCCGCTTTCTTGCAAGTCTCCTTAAAAAGATGGAAAGATCCTTTCCCCGCGTCGGTGGGTGGGACCGATTCCGAGGCTGGAGGTTGCGCTTCAAGGGAAAGGGACTCGGGGGCGGCAGCGGACTCTGGAACAAACGGCTCATAAGATTTCGGATGGTAGCTTTCCAGTCGGCGGGTTGCCTCTTCACCGTCGGAAAATTTCAGCTTTTTTTTCCTAAGATTTTCGGCAATTGCCCGTACGGTGACCGCATGTCGGGATAAGCTTTTGACCTGATTAATGAACTGATCAGAGGTCAGTTCGGTCAATGCAGACATAGTTTCGATCCCGGCTCTTTGGAGTGTTTGCACCGTGGTATAAGCGAAGAAAACAAAAAGACTATCTTGATTTTTCATAAGATCATCCCCCTTACAGAGTTGAAGTATTTTTTTAGCGAAATTTTTCCATCGCCATGGCACATTTTTCTTCAGAAGTTCTTCATCTTCCGGTTTTTCTGGTTGCCAGGTTAGAGTCTCGAGTAACACAGGCAGGGTCTTGCAGCCCTTATGACTACCACGATAACGGCCGATGTTAACCACCGCCCGTGAAAAATTTGGGATTCCAAATTCGTTTGCCAGCTCGGGACCAATCGCTTCAAGAACTTCCGTGAAAAGCTGAGAAATCCTCGATTCCGAGTGTCCCGTTAATAGTGAGATCTCCTTCATGGTTAGATCTTCGTAGAGATACAGCGAAAGCAGCAGCCGCATTCCATAGGGAAGTTTTTTTATGCATTGCTTAACGATTTCCTGAGTTTGGGAAAAACTCGAAGCTTGATAAGGATTTTCGTTATTATGGTGGTTAACAATTTCGCAGAATCCGTCTTTGTTAGAGTTAGATTCGTCGTCAGGTAAAGCTTTCCAGAATCGGTCGATACCTATAAAGGACAAGGTCTTGGTCTCGTTGAGTAGTTCATAGAATTCTTCCATCCCGATACCGAGAGCTTCGACGACCTCTTCTGGTTCCGCGGGGCGACCTAAAGTTTTTTGGAGCTTCTTATAGGTTTGTTCAAGGAGATGCTGTTTTTTTCGCACCGATCGCGGTATCCAATCCAGAGAGCGCAGCTCGTCCTGAATAGTTCCCTTGATGCGAAATTCAGCGTAGGTTTTAAATTCAATACCTTTTCCGGGATCGAATTTATGAATGGCATCGATCAGGCCGATGATTCCGGCGCTGATCAGATCATCCAGGTAAATATGCGGCGGCAGGCACTGGGCCAAACGGATAGCAATGTACCTTATTAGCGGAGCGTGCTGCGTGATAATTTTGTTCCGCCAATCCAAATCGACGATTTTCGGCCACTCCTCATTTAGCGTTGAATTGCAGGAAGAATCTTTCGGAGCCTCAATTTCTGAACCACCGTCAGTTGGAGCAAGTTCTTGTGGTTTGACAAATGGAAGAATCTTTGCAGACACCAAAATCACCACCTTTCTTTTGGATTTTTAAATAGCAAATTTTATAAAAACAACCTTATTTTCAAGGTGTCTTTCTGATTGAATAGTATTATATCTAAACAAAAATAGCAAGAATTGTGTTCACTTTTCCAGACTCTGATAAATCTCCAGCGTTTTTTCCGCCGTTTTTTGCCAGGAGAATTCTTGTGCGCAGGATGCGCCTTTTCTGACAAGATCCTCCCGGATATTTTTATCGGACAAAATTTCGTGGATTTTTTTCGCGAATTCCTCGGGGTCGCCGGGATCCGCAAACAGCGCGGCGTCGCCGCCCACCTCCGGCAGGCAGGATTTGTCGGATGATACAACCGGCAATCCGGCGGCCATGGCTTCGATAATTGGGATCCCGAAGCCTTCATAGAGTGACGGGAAGACGAAACATTCGGCCAGTTTATACAGGGCGGGCTTGTCTTTTTCATCAACCCAGCCGGGAAAATTTGCCGAATCGCGCAGATTATACTTTTCAATTGTTTTATCTATTTCCGGATCGAAGTTGCGGGCTTTCCTGTTTCCGGCAATCACCAGCTTTATATCGTTCATCTTGTATTTTTTATAAAATATGGCCAGTGCTTGAATCAAGGCCGGAATGTTTTTTCTCGGCTGGAGCGTGCCGACATAGAGGAAAAATTTTTCAGGAAGCCCGTATTTTTTTCTAATTCTCTCCAGCGCTTCTTCGGGGATAGTTTGATTAAATATTTCAAAATCGACGCCGTTGTATGCGAAATTGACTTTCTCGGACGGTATTTTGTAGAAATTTATGATTTGTTCGCGTTCATTCTTCGATACGGTGACGATTCTGTCAGCCCGCCGGAGACTCCGCGGAATCAGGGTTTTCAGGAAAAATAAATCCGAGAATCTGATATATTGCGGAAAAAAATTGAAAGAAATGTCGTGGGTGGTCAGGACTAATTTTATTTTTTTCGGGAGCCGGAACGGCGCGATATATTGCGTGTGAAAAATATCAACAGGATTTTTGCGAAGATAATTCGGCAGTGCCCAGAAATTCCACCAAAATCGGTTAGGAGAGTTGATATAAATCACCTCGAAATTATTCTTCAGCTCCAGGTTTTCAATTTCTTCGGCTAACGCGGGATCTTTTTTCGGATCGCGGTCGGTGAAAAGCTGATAATCATTTTCCCTGTCTATTTTAGCCAGATTTTTCACCAAATTGAAAAAGACCACTTCATCGCCGGTGCGGTTTTTGCCTATGACTCGAATATCAATTCCTATTTTCATGAAGTCTCTACGAATTACGAATCAAATACGAATATACGAATAAATTTAATTTTGTATTTTTCTTGCAGAAATAATAATCGCCAAACCCAGCCAG
>Ga0154694_124_pt17 | contig 14489 bp, 13 predicted proteins | sample Rifle2008BG13ft_FD_105712 | JGI IMG/M metagenome (GOLD analysis project Ga0154694, IMG submission 105712) | Candidatus Moranbacteria bacterium RBG_13_45_13
AGAGTGAAGCGCGCGGGAAAAGATAGCGTGGCTTGCGCGCGCGAAACGGCAATTGTTCCGTCTTCGAGAGGCTGGCGCAGATTTTCAAGCACCATTCCGGAAAATTCCGGGAATTCGTCGAGAAACAATACTCCGCGATGCGCGAGACTGATTTCTCCCGGCCGGGGAAATTGTCCGCCACCGACCAGGGATACGGCCGAGGCGCTGTGATGGGGCGAACGGTATGGACGCTGGGAAACAAGCGCGATTTCGCGCGGGAGCTTTCCGGCGATGGAATAAATTTTTGTGATCTCGAGCGCTTCGGGAAAAGTGAGCGGCGGAAGAATGGAAGGGAAAGTTTTCGCGAGAAGTGTCTTCCCTGAACCGGGCGGGCCGGAAAAAAGAACGTTGTGCGCGCCGGCCGCAGCAATCTCAAGCGCCCGCTTGGCGTGTTCCTGGCCCTTCACGTGAGCCATATCAAGATGATAGCTTTGCGGCTCGAATATTTTCTCAAGGTCCTGCTCCGGATGAGGATCAATTTTTTTCTCATTGAGAAGATGAGCAACAAGCCCTTTGAAATCGCTGGCAGGGATAACCTTGATGTCTTTCACAATACTTGCTTCTCCCGCGTTTTCTTCGGGAACAAAAATTTCAGGAATGTTTTTCTCTTTAGCCATCATCGCGATCGGCAGGACACCATTCACGGGACGGATTTTTCCGTCGAGCGAAAGTTCGCCGATGAACAATTTTCCGCTTGCGTCAAAATCGATTTGTTTGGTGGTGAGGAGAAATCCAAGGGCTATGGGAAGGTCATAGAGCGGGCCGACTTTTTGGATATCAGCCGGGGCGAGATTCACTGTCACGTGGCCGCACATATGAGGCGGCTTGAATCCGCAGTTTTTGATAGCCGAATTTACCCGGTCTTTTGATTCCTTGACTGTAGTGTCAGGAAGTCCAACTATCGAAAAAACATACATTCCCGAATGGGTATCGGCTTCGACTTCGACCAAATGGCTGGTGAGACCGAGAGTGGTGGCGCTTAAGACTTTGGAGGACACAAAGATAAATTAAAAATTAAAAGTGAAAAATGAAAAATTATAGTGTCCCGCTAAGTGGGACGATTTATTTTTATTACACTTGTGATCAATAGCATTACCCCGATTATGATATAAACATCCGCTAAATTAAACACGGGCCATATTTTTATGTCGATATAATCAACAACACAGCCGAATCTGATCCGGTCGATTAGGTTCGAAACCGCGCCGGAAAAAATAAAGACCAGGAGATATTTTTGATTGAGAGCCTTTGTTTTTATAAATAGATATATAAAAAATCCGACAATTGCTATCCAAGCCAAATAAAAAATCCCGGCATCAACAGGAATACTCCAGGCGAGATTTTTATTGCAGAAAAGATTGTTTAAAAAATATTTTAATGTCTGATCGAAAGCAACGAGGAAAAGAAAAAGAGAAAAGAGTTTTTTGTAATTTTTCATTTATTATTTTGGTTTTTGTATCATGCCATCTCGAGCGGCGCGGGGTTGGTCGGAATGGTAAGGCGTGCTATTTCCCGTCGCAATCAAGACAAGAGTTTGCCTGCGGATAAGCGCGCAGGCGCTCAAGGGGGATTTCTTTCTGGCAATTGGCGCAAATTCCATAAGTCCCCGCTTCGATTGCAGCGAGCGCCTTTTCAATTTTTTCAAGTTCCGTTTTCATAGCCTCATCAGCGGCTAGATTGCTTTCGTACATTTCCATTTCGTCGGCGTTTTCTTCCTCGTCGCGCTCAATTTCCGGAAATTTTGTTTCATATTCGCGGTCAACATCTTTTTTAGCCGTTTCTGCATGAGAAAGAGTTTCCGAGATTCTCTCTTTTTCCGCTAAGAGTTTCCGTTTAAGTTCCTCCTGGATTTTTTGGTCTAACATTTTTGGAAAATTACTATTTATTGTGTAGTGGCCGCATACATGCGGCCTTTTTCGTTTTTTCGGGACGCATATATGCGTCCCCTACGGTAAAAGTATATCATATGCGTGTAGAGACGCAATATTTTGCGTCTCTACATTAATAATAAATGTATTTCAAATGCCTCAGATTCGCCTTTCGCGACTTCATATCAAGCTCAATGGCGATGGCGTCAAGACGATAGTCGCAGTTAAGCAGGTTTTTTCTTCGTAAGTAGTTTGAAATAATACGCGATAGCTTTCTGTATTTCGTCCGACTAATGGCCAGTTCGGGAGCGGATGAATTACTCGTCCCTTTTTGCCTCGTTTTCACTTCGGCGAAAATTATTTCGTTGCTTCTTGGGTCTCTGGCGACGACGTCGATTTCTCCGAGCCGGTATCCGAAACGATTCTCAAAATTCATCTCAAGAATATCGCATCCCCGCGCTTTGAAATAATTGGCGGCAATCTGCTCGCCGAGATTCCCGATTTGTTTGATATTTGTTGAGTGATGCATATACATTTATCATAACGCAAATTTTCAACAAACAAAAAACCGCCCTTGAAGGCCGTCTGCTTCACCCGTCTGAAATTGCGGAAGATATCGGATACCGGGCGCTGCAAGCGCCCGCAAAAAATAATTAAGTGGCGGCAGCGCCCGGTGTTTGACATATACCAATATGTCAGCCGAGAACCTGCGCCGGGTGAAAGCGCATAGAGTATCATACGGCGGCATATATTTTGCGTATATGTCGTCTGTTATCACAACCTTCCCACGGTTTAAAGAACCTGTTTTTGTTTTTTATTTTTACAAAAATTTACAAAAATTTTTATTTTTGTTTTTTACCCTCTTCCGCGTTGGGAAAAGCGAATGGGAAAGTTTGTGAGTTCCAATCACAAATAGGGGGAAATTGTGATTGGAACTCACAAACCGCGCTTTTTCAAGGTACATATATAGTATAGCAGATTTTTTAGGAAAGGTCAAATGGAAAACCAAAAACCAAAAACCAAAAATACAGACTAAAGATTCAGAAACTATAAAACAAATTTCGATATTTTTGATTTTTGGCCTTTGGTTTATTTCTCCGACATATAATCCAGGATTGACCACATGGAGTCCTTGGACGTTCCTATAATAAGAAAGTTTGAGACGATGGAATAATCGAGAGATGTGGCCGGGCTTGAAAAATTGAAATATCGGATATCGGCACTTTTGTATTGGGTTGAATTGAAGGAAACCATTCCGGTTGCTGATACCTGATCCAGGAAAAGAGAATTGAGATTATCGGCAATTTTCGGTTCCCAGTTTCTCATTTCTGTGGTGAGATTTGCTGACGTAACCGTTTTAAAAACAAGGCCAAGCCTGACGGCGTATCCTTCCTTTTTCAGAAAAAGGCTATAATCCTCGGACAATTTTCCGGATATCGATTCCGGGAAAGTTGCGGCGAATCCGGAAATAAAGTCTTTTTTCCCGATAGGCTTGTTCTCTTTGTCCAGCAATTTCACTTCTATCAGGTCATTTTCGGAAGCAGTGCTGGAAAATTCATCGGCAAATTTATGAACGGCGCTTTTTATGGCTGATGGATTTTGTGCCGTATCGATAACCAGACGGCGCATCCTTTTATTTTGGGCGTCAGAAGTTGACTCGGAAGATGTTTGAGTGGAAGGAGCTTGAGAAGTCGAATCAGAGGGAGTGGCTGCGGAGTTGTTTTTCAGAAAAAACCAATAATAATAGGAACCGCCCGCGGCTGCCAGGAGGATGATGAGAATAATAGTGAAGACAGCCAGCTTACTTTTTCTTTTTGGTGCTGGCGAAGCCTCGCTTTTTATATCGGAAGAATTTATTTCAGAAAAAGGAGATACTGGCTTTTCTGCAAAAAAAGATTGCGAGGGCGGACCGGAGACAGGAGGTTTTTGTGGCGGCAGGCCAATCGGCGTGTTTTTTTCAGCTATCGGAGCAGTCGGCTCTGAATGAAGAGGCGGAGGCATTGGCACGGACTGAAAGGGATTGGCAGGAGCGCCTGTTTTAGCAGGAACATCAGGGAAAAAATTGTCGCGCGGATTTCCCTTTTCAAAATTTCCCATGTCGTCTTTGAAGGTCCTCACTCTGTTCTGCAAGTTTGGCGCGGTGTTTGATATATCGGACTTGGCCGCGCCCGAGTCCGAATTAGTAAGCTGGAACATTTGGATTTTTATTTTATTATCGTGATCCTATTTTACACTATTTTCCAAGCCGCGCATAGAGAGGTTTATTCTGCCGAGATTGTCGATTTCTTTCACTTTCACGGAAACCATATCGCCGATTTTAAGCACGTCTTCCACGCGGTTGATTCTTTTTTCCGATATTTCTGAAATATGGATGAGTCCTTCCTGGCCAGGCAGAATTTCCGCGAATGCGCCAAAGTTCATGAGGCGCGTGATGCGGCCTTTGAAAATTTCCCCGACAGCGACTTCATGAGTAAGGTTCTTGACCCATTCTAGGGCTTTCTTACCTGCTTCTTTGCTTTCCGAAGTTATGAAAACCATCCCGTCGTCTTCAATATCAATTTCAACTCCAGTTTCGTCGATTATCTGATTGATCATTTTCCCGCCTGGACCAATGACGGCTCTGATTTTTTCCGGATTGATTTTCAGAATGATGATACGCGGCGCATATGGGGAAAGTTCAGCGCGGGGAGCACTGATGGTTTTGTTCATAATCTCAATTATCTCCAGTCTATTTTTTCTGGATTGTTCAAGGGTGCTTTTGATCATCTCCAGGGCAAGACCGTCCATTTTCACATCAAGTTGAATGGCGGTGATTCCCTGTTGAGATCCTGTAATTTTGAAATCCATTCCCCCGAAGTGGTCTTCTGGTCCCTGAATATCGGAAAGCAGCTTGTATTTCCCGTCTTTGGCGGTCACGATGCCGACAGATATTCCGCCAATGGCGGATTTGATGGGAACGCCGGCATCCATCAAGGCAAGATTTGAAGCGCAGGTGCTGGCCATTGAGGACGAACCATTGGAGGAAAGAACCTCGCTCACAACGCGTATGGTGTAGGGAAAATTTTCCCTGTCGGGTGCGACTGAATCCAGCGCTTTTTCAGCCAAGGCTCCGTGCCCAATCTCGCGTCGGCCTGGGCCGCGCATAGGGCGGACTTCTCCCACCGAAAAGGGCGGAAAATTATAATGATGCATAAACCTTTTCTTTTCATCGAGTTCCATTGTGTCAATCACCTGTTCCATTCCCGGCGCTCCAAGCGTGACGACGGAAAGTACTTGAGTTTCTCCGCGAGTGAAGAGAGCTGAACCGTGCGTACGGGGAAGAATTCCCACAGCACAAGAAATGGGACGAACCTCATCCAGTCTTCTTCCGTCGGGCCGTTCGTCTTTTTCCAGAATATTCTTTTCAAAAATATTTTCCATCTCGGAGTCGATAACGGCAAGAGCCAGTTCTTTTTTCGAAGAATAATTTTCAGAATATTTTTTTCTGACATATTCGGAAACATCGGCAAAAAGTTCATTTTGCAGTTTGGTCTGAACATTGTAGTCTTTTTGATATAGGGCCGGGGCAATACGCGCGGAAAAATTTTCGAGAATTTCTTTCCGGAAATCAGCTTCAGGCGCGATAAGAATACTTTCAGCCTTCGGTCTCCCAATTTGTTTTTGAATATCTTTTATGAAAGCTACAACTTGGTCGATTGTCTTTTGCGCTTCGGAAAGCGCCTCAAAAATATTTTTCTCCGCAACCTCTTTGGCGCCCGTTTCTATCATATTTATTTTTCCTTTGGTTCCGCAGGCGAAAACATCGAAAGGGCTGGCGGCAAGATCGCCGTTGATTGGGTTGACAATTATTTTCCCCTCTTTTTCTCCGATCCGGACAGCCCCAATCGGACCTTTCCATGGAATGTCCGAAATGGCAAGGGCCGTTGAAGCCGCAATTGTACCTGCGAGCGCAGGGTCATTTTCCTGGTCGATGGAAAGGACGGTGACAATTATCTGCACTTCGTTCCTCATCCGCTGGTCGAAAAGCGGCCGAAGGGTGCGGTCGATCAGCCTGCCGTTGAGAACAGCCTCATCAGTCGGTCTTCCTTCACGTTTGATAAAGCGGCTGCCCTTGATTTTTCCGGAAGCATAAAATTTCTCTTCATAGTCAACCATTAGCGGGAAATAGTCCATTCCCTCCCTGGCTTCGGTGCTCATAACGGCAGTTGCCAGAACAACCGTGTCTCCGTAACGGACGGTGACAGATGCGTTGGCTTGTTGCGCCAAAAGACCCGTCTCAACAAGGAGTTTTCTTCCGGCAATTTCAGTCTCGAATTTTTTCACTTGCATAAAAGTTTTTTCCGGCACGGCGCTAGGAAGCGAATTACACGCAATTGCCGCTAATATAGCTTAGTTGCAGTTGTGTGTTATAAGCTGCTAGCACGGACGGAAATCAAAAATTAAAAAATCAAATTTTTAAATTATATCAAGAACTTTCTTTTGCTTTCACTCAAATTGATGAAATCGTCGGCGGCTTCAATGAGTTTTGTCGAGGCTGATTCCGAAAAGGCAATCACTTCGACGCGGCAGCCTCTGGTATTTTGGAGATATTCGACAAGAGGAATATAGTCGCCGTCGCCCGTGACAAGGACAATCACATCGAGATGGCCGGCAAGCTTGATCGCGTCAACCGTGATGCCGACGTCCCAATCCCCCTTTTTTGCTCCGCCGGGGAATATTTGCAGGTCCTTCGTGCGGACTTCGTAGCCGGATTTCTGGAGGGCTTCGAAAAAATTTTTTTCAAGACCTTCGATAGTCTTTATTCCATAGGCAATAGCGCGGATCAATTTTCGGTTGGCAACACCCGCTTTCAAAATTTCTTTGAAATCAACCTTTTTCTTATAAAGAACCTTGGCAGAATAGTACATATTCTGAATGTCCACCAAAACTCCGACTCGTTGCTCCGAAAACTTTCCTGTTGGCATAATTTTTTTCTAAGGCTAAGCTCTAGATTTGTTTATTCTTTTAATCCGAGATTCAACGCAAGCTTCTTATATCGCTTGACGTCCCTTCCCTTGAGATATGATAGCAATTTTTTTCTCTTTGAAACCATTTTTAAAAGTCCGCGGCGGGAATGGTTGTCCTTCTTGTTTTTCTTGAGATGCGAGGTGAGCTTTTTGATCTTTTCCGTGAAAAGAGAAATCTGAACCTCTGGAGATCCGGTATCCTTTTCGTGGGTTTTCGAAGTTTCAATAACTTTCGTCTTTTTCTGTTTGGTGAGAACCATGACTATTCTTTCTTACTGGTTATTTGATGGTTTAATAATACTATTAAAATAGTTTTTTGGCAAGAAATTATGGAAAAATTTAGATATAAAATCTAGAGCTTCAAATTGTTGTGGTGTTCCCATTTTTTTCCAATTAGACTATCATACATTATGTTATGGAAATAATCAAGGGTCTCAATGAAGAACAAAAGGAAGCCGTTCTCGCAACTGAAGGGCCGGTTTTGGTGATTGCAGGAGCGGGTTCCGGGAAAACGAGATTATTGACACATCGTATCGCCTATCTTATCAAGGAAAAAAAGGTCAGTCCGCGAAATATTCTGGCAGTTACTTTCACGAATAAAGCGGCCGGGGAAATGAAAGAGAGGGTGAGAAAGCTTTTGGGACAAGGCTTATTTCGTGAGCCCTGGATGGGCACATTTCATCACATTTGCGTCAGGATATTGCGCGTCGAAATCGATAAACTCGGATATAAAAAGAGTTTCGTCATATACGACGAATCGGACCAGTTAGCGCTGGTGAAAAAGATAATGAAAGAAAGAGAAATAAGCACGGACCAGTTCAACCCGAGGGCGATGCTGGCGGTGATTTCAAAAGCCAAGGGCGAACTGCAAAGCGTTGAAAACATCATAAGCGGAGAAAGTTTTTTTGAAAAAATTGTTGCGCGGGCTTATGAGAACTATCAAAAACACCTGAAGGAAAACAACGCGCTTGATTTTGACGATATTTTGCAAAAAACGGTCGAACTTTTCCAAAAATTTCCCGATGTGCTGGAAAAATACCAAAATATTTTCCGCTATATTCTCGTAGACGAATATCAAGACACCAACCATGCTCAGTATGTTTTGGTGAATCTTCTGGGCGAACGTCATCGCAATCTCTGTGTTGTTGGAGACGACTGGCAATCCATCTATTCTTTTCGCGGGGCGGATGTCAGGAATATTTTGAATTTCGAGAAAGATTATCCGGAAGCAAGGGTCGTGCGACTCGAACGAAATTACCGATCGACGCAAAAAATTCTCGATGCGGCGCACGGGATAATTTCAAAAAACATCCGTCGCAAGGACAAAAGGCTTTGGACAAAGAACGAGGGCGGACATGACATTATCATTCGCAAAATTTCCGATGAGCAGGCCGAAGCGGATTTTATCGTCTCGGAGATCGGGAAAGTTTTAAAAAAAGAAAAGCTGTTATTCAATGATTTTGTGGTTCTCTACCGCACAAATGCCCAGTCCCGGGCAATTGAGGAAGCTTTTCTTGAAGCGGCTATGCCCTATCGCGTGATCGGCGGGCTGCGTTTTTATGAACGGCGGGAAATCAAGGATTTCCTGGCCTATCTTCGGCTTATATCAAATCATAGCGATGAAATCAGCCTGGGGCGGATCATCAATCTGCCGCCGCGCGGAATCGGAAACATAACGCTTGGGAAATGGGTCCGTTTTGCGAGGGAGTATAATCTGGATCTTATTTCATCATCGCGAAAAATAAAAAATGTCTCCGGTCTGCATGCCAAAAAAGTTGATGCGATATCAAAGTTTGGCTATTTGATCAGCCGCTTGCGCGACGAAGCTTCAAGAGTTCCCCTGACGGACCTGATGGATTCAGTTCTCGTTGAAACGGAGTATCAAAAACTATTGCTATCCGAGGGAGAAGCGGGGCAGATCCGCTATGAAAATGTTCGGGAGCTTTTCACCGTCGCGGAAAAGTTCAACTCTGAAAAAAACGGGTTGAGTATATTTTTGGAAGAGGTCGCGTTGATGGCTTCCACTGATCAGATTGATTCCGAAGCCGGCGCGGTGCATCTTATGACGATGCACGCCGCCAAGGGTCTTGAGTTCGATACGGTATTCATCGCCGGGATGGAAGAAGGACTATTTCCCCATTCGCGAAGCCTTGTTGATCTCTCTGAAATGGAAGAAGAGCGGCGACTGGCTTATGTCGGCATCACCCGGGCCAAAAAAAGAGTCTATCTTCTTTGGGCCGAGACGCGAAATATTTTCGGCTCTGTCCGGGTAAATGTCGCTTCGCGCTTTTTTGAAGATATTCCGGACGACTTGAAAAACAATTCGAAATTATCAAAGCTAAGCTTTGGGGAATTGCGGACGAAAGTCCGCAAGGAAAAAAGCTTAGCTTTAGATAATTTCCCCGACGGCCAGCGCGTTCGCCACAAAACATTTGGCGAAGGCGTGGTGATTTCAACCAAGAAGGACATCATTACAATCGCGTTTATGAAAGTTGGTCTCAAGAAACTTTCTGCCGAATTCGCTGGATTGGAGAAGGCGTAAAAAGAAAAGACGCAATTCATGCGTCTCTTCGAAAAGTATCAGCTTTATAAATTTCTAATAAATAAACCCCCTCACAACCCGGCTGCCGGTGGGAAGAGTGCGGGTGGATTTGCGACCAAAGCCGGAGTAATTCATTTCGGAAATCGTGAAACTGGAGCCTCTCACTGATTCTACGATTGCGACGTGGCCCCAGCGCGATTCAGACGACACCATAATTGCTCCCGGCCGTGGCGTGCTGCCGGTTGCCTTGCCGCTTGCCCGGGCGTTCGCGAGCCATGATCCGGCATTTCCCCCCCACGGAATATAGCGGCGCTGGGATACGTACCAGGTACAATATCCATATGGGAAGCGATGGCCTGCTCCGCCGCCGCTCAGTTTTATCGGGGCATAGCCTGTTGCGGCGGCTCCGGTTTGATTTTGTCCGACAATAGCCAGACGTGTTCCGGCTGTTCCGGAAGGCGCGGCCGGAGACAAATAGCCGTCAGGAATTATCAATGCCTGACCATCTTTCAATTTTCCATCAGCCGTGAGTTCATTGAAGGCAATAATTTTTTGTCCGTCAACATTATATTTTTTGGCAATTACTTCCAGTGAGTCGCCCTTTTGAACTTTGTAACTTGCGCCAGTGATGGGCAGGATGGCAAGTTTGTCGCCAGGCTTCAGCAGGGTTGTGTCTGAAAGATTGTTGGCGGACAAAACGGTGTTTGTCGAAACTCCAAAGGAAGCAGCGATAGAGCCAGCCGTATCCCCCGTTTTCACTTCGTACATTTTTGTTCCCTGGCGACCCCTGGATGCGGCTGGGATTTGCGGACCGGCAGAAGCCAGGACAATCTGGCTATCAAGAGTTGGTTCCGGCTGATACAGCATCGCATAGTCATCAATTTGGTAAGCGCTTGCTTCACTGTTTTCAGCTTCGATCCCTGTCATATAGCTTGTGCCAGCCAGGGGAACGACAGCCAGATTATTTTTTCGCGATGCCTCGGTTGCCAGCTTGTTTCTGACGGGACTAAAACTATCCTCGTTTTTTGTGAAGGAATCGAGAATTGAACTGGCCGATTCCCTGTTTTCGGAAATATTAATCAGCGCGACGAGTAAAACACAAAGAGCTACCACAAAGGTAGCTGCATATTCGCGGGTCCAGCTGGCAATCCAACACGCGGAAGATTTCTGTCTGAGGCAGGAAGCCAGCTTTATCTGGGACGATTGGATTTTTTGAGCGATGAATCGAAAGTTCTCCCCTCTTAGCAAAGTTCGCAGCTTCCTTCCCGGCTGCTTGGGGGCGGCGGGACGAAAGTCGTTGAAATGGTTACTAATTGGATTGTCCTTCCTCTTGGATCGGGGGTTCGGGATGTTCCGGAGAAACTGATTATGCTGAAGCGAATTCCGCCTGATCCCTAATTATTACACGGCTATTAGGTTATCACATTGTCACAAGGTGTCAAGCGCGCCAATAAGTACAGATTGTGGAGACTGGTTTAATTTGTCTTGTATAAGCGAATATATCAGAAGTGTATCAATCGGGTTTATTTTGGTATAATTTATGCATCTATGAATCTGAAAGAGCTCAAAACTCAATATTTGGAATACCTTGAAATTGAAAAAGACCGTTCACAAAAAACGATTGAGAATTATGATCACTATCTCGCGCGTTTTTTGGATTGGGCGCGCGTCAGCTCGCCGGCTGACATCACGGATGATTTGGCGCGAAGATACAGGCTGCAGCTCAATCGCATATCTCATGAAAAAGGACGCCCTCTCAAAAAAATTACGCAGAATTATCATGTCATCGCTCTTCGAAATTTTCTGAAATATCTGGCTAAGCGGGACATCAAAACTCTCGCGGCGGAAAAAGTTGAGCTTGGCAAGTCTGACCGGCAGGAAGTTGAATTCCTGGATTCCGCTGAAGTTGACCGGATCTTTGAGGCGGCAGTGGGTGCGGATTCCAAGTCTCTGCGGGACCGGGCGATTCTTGAGTTGCTGTATAGTTCCGGACTTCGTGTTTCGGAACTCACAAATCTCAACCGCGATCAGGTCAATCTCAAAACGCAGGAATTCAGCGTGCGGGGAAAGGGAGGAAAAATCAGAGTTGTGTTTATTTCGGACCGGGCGAAAAACGCGCTCGGGCGCTATCTTGAAAAAAGACTCGACATCGACCCGGCGGTATTCGTGCGAATTGGAATCAAGTATCTCGAAAAGAAAAAAAATTCCGACAGCTTACGTCTTTCTCCGCGAACAATCCAGCGCATCGTGAAATTTTATGCGACGAAAGCCGGGATCGTGAAAAATGTTCATCCGCACACGTTGCGCCACTCATTCGCGACGGATCTCATCCAAAACGGCGCTGACATCCGTTCGGTGCAGGAAATGCTCGGACACTCGTCCGTTACCACGACGCAAATTTATACTCACGTGACAAACCGCCAGCTCAAGGAGATTCATAAGGCGTTTCATGGGAAGAGGAGAAAATAAAAAAGGTCCGGGGCAGACCTCTTTTTATATTTAATTGCAAAATGTTGTTTATTTTTCTTTCTTATTCTTTATCTTTTCTGCAATCCTGGTGAGGCGGTAGGTGACGAGAACGATGGCGGCGGTGATGATGATGGCGTAAATGAACATCGCGGTGATGTCCCCGCTTCCCTGCGTGCCGAAAATTCTTTCAAAGAGTTTTCTGATGGCGTCATTCCAGGCCAGCGCTGCTACAAGACCCATCGCGCCAGTCATCAGGGTGATGACTTTTTCGACAAAATAAACGTGGAGTTTTTGCTCTTCGGCTTTTGTTAGTTTTTTCTCGTCTTTTTCTTCGGGCATAAAATTATTTTGTTTACTTATTGGGCAATATAGGAATCGAACCTATGACCTCTTCCATGTCAAGGAAGCGCTCTAACCACTGAGCCAATTGCCCGTAATATTATTAATTTAGTGGGACCAGTTGGGATCGAACCAACGACCCTCCGGTTATGAGCCGGGTGCTCTACCTCTGAGCTATGGTCCCGTCGGATAAAAAAACTTGCGCTACAGCGAGTATATCGTATTAAAAGCAAAAACTAAAGTCAATCTTTTACACCTTTTCCGGAGTGGCGGCGAGGGATTCTTCAAGTTCAGCCTCCGCAACTTTTTCAGCCTCCGGTTTTTCGACCTTGGCGATTTCTCGGAAGAAAAGAGTCCAGGCGGCGGTTTTGTATGTCTGGAAAATGGAAGAGATAAACAAAATCGCGGCGAGGAAAAGCAAAATGGCAAAAGTGAGAAAAATCGCGAAGACAACCTTGTTCAGATAGAAGAAAAGAATGCCGGCCGGAGCAAGAATCACAAGTACTATCCCGGCAGCCAATAGAAGTATGACGCCGGCGACAATGCTCACAGCGAGCAGGAGGAGCGAAAAAATGATCGAATTGCCGATGTTTTTGAAAAGCAAATCATATCCGGTTTCGATTGCGCTCCGGACACGGAGATTGGAAAGGATGATATAAAATTCAGCGAATGTTTTCGTGAGGGCAAAAACGAAGACCAGCGGAATAAAAATGGCAATGGCGATAAGTCCAACCAGAACGGCGCTGATATAGGATTTTGCCACGATAAGATAGATAACCGGAATAGCTAAGATGATGACAACGATAAACGTTGCCAAAAAAAACAGAAGGTAAAGTCCCAAGAGCCTGCCGAGGTATTTTTTGCCGGATTTCCAGCCTTCTTTGAAATTGGTTTTTTTATCTTGGGCGACAAGGTCTACGGACTTCACAAGTCCGGCCTTGGCAACGAGAGAAAGCAGAAACAAAATTACGCCGATGACGAAAAGCGCCAAAGCAATTGCCAAAAAAATTTGCCAGTGGGTCTCAAAAAAATTTTTTATCGTTTCACCCTTGTTTCTCAAATCCTTGTTATCTCCGCCGATATTGAAACTCCCGGGTGATCCGAGCGCCATCAGCAGTCCAAACCAGAGCAAAAAACGGTTCTGCCAAACGATCCGGCCGGCCTGCTTCAGGATGTCTATGAAGGGAATCTGTTTTTTTGCGGGAGAATTATTGGTTTGAGACATTGTTATTTTTTTATTATTCTTGGAACTTCCACCATAGAGGCTAATCTTTAACCAACTCATTGAACTCCTCCTGCTCAAGAGTTTCTTTTTCCAGAAGTGTTTTAGCAATTCCTTTGAGAGTTTCTTTCTTTTTAATAATAATTTTTTCCGCAGCTTTATAGGCGTCGTCAATAAAACGGGAGACTTCTATGTCGATTTCTTTCGCAGTTGCTTCGGAATAATTTTTTTCCTCGCTGATTTCTTTCCCAAGGAAGATAAGCTCTTCCTTGCGACCGAAAGTGCGTGGCCCCAGGTTACTCATGCCATATCTGGTGACGAGCTTTCTGGCTGTGTCAGTTGCCCTCTCCAGATCGTTTGAGGCTCCGGTTGTCACATCGCCGAAGATTATTTTTTCGCTTACATACCCGCCCAGCAAAACGGCCAATTCGTCAATGAAATATGCCAGTGAATACAGTCTTTTATCTTCCTGCGGTACGTTTAAAGTATATCCGGCTGCCTGGCCACGCGAGATAATCGAAACTTTCTGAACAGGGTCGGCATTCGGGAGATTTGTGGCAACGAGAGCGTGTCCGGCTTCGTGATAAGCGGTGATTTCTTTTTCCTTAACGTTCAATATTTTGCTTTTTCTCTCGGGACCCAAAATCACTTTTTCAATCGAAACCCGGAGCTCATCGTTGTCGATTATTTTTTTCCCGCGCCGGGCGGCCAAAATCGCTGCTTCATTCACGAGATTTGATATATCCGCCCCGGAAAATCCGGGAATGCGAGAGGCGATTTTTCTGAAGTCGACTTCTTTGGCGAGCGGTTTGTTTTTGGCGTGAATTTTGAGAATGGCTTCCCGCTCCCTAATATCAGGAAGATCGAGAACTACGCGGCGATCAAATCTTCCCGGCCGCAGAAGTGCCGGATCCAGAACGTCCGGCCGGTTTGTGGCGGCAATAACAATCACATTCGTGTCTGTTTCAAATCCGTCCATCTCGACAAGAATGTGATTGTTATTG
>Ga0154694_135_pt19 | contig 13970 bp, 13 predicted proteins | sample Rifle2008BG13ft_FD_105712 | JGI IMG/M metagenome (GOLD analysis project Ga0154694, IMG submission 105712) | Candidatus Moranbacteria bacterium RBG_13_45_13
AAAATTTGCCCGCATAGATTATTCGAAACTTCCGAAAGGCGATTTTACCATCAATGCGTCCGCGTATACGGCGGCTGCCGATGAATGTGGAAAATCCGACGGAATTACTGCCAGCGGAAAAAAAGTTGCCGAGGGAAGAACACTCGCTTGTCCTCCGGGCTACAGTTTCGGAACCAAGATTGAAATTGACGGAATGGGAACTTACGTCTGTGAGGATCGCGGTGGAGCGATAAAAGGAAATCACTTTGACATTTATATGGAAACAAAAAGTCAGGCTTTCGCTTTTGGTCGAAGGAACCTTATCGCGAGAGTCGCGAAATAAAGCAATCGCCATATCTTTATAAGGTGTGGCGATTTGTTTTCTGTAAATTGATGTTTTTCCTATTTTATAATTTTATCCACCACTCCATACTCTTTCGCCTCTTCCGCGCTCATAAAGTAATCCCGGTCGGTATCCTTTTCGATTTTCGCGTGCGGCTGGCCGGTGTGTTTCGCGATAATTTTGTTGATCCGTTCCTTGATCTTTAGGATATGCTTAGCGTGAATGGCAACATCGGCGGCTTGTCCGGTTGCGCCACCCATTACCTGATGAAGAAGAATTTCGCTATTTGGAAGACAGAGTCTTTTCCCTTTCGCGCCGGAAGTGAGAAGCATAGCGCCGGCCGAAGCTGCTAGCCCCACGCAAATCGTGGAAACATCGGCTTTCACATACTGCATAGTGTCGTAGATTGCCAGCGCTGCTGAAATCGACCCGCCGGGGGAATTAATATACAACCGAATGTCCTCTTTCGAATTCTGGCTGTCTAGGAAAAGGAGCTGGGCGATGACGGCATTTGCTACGTGGTCGTCAATTGGCCCGCCCAGGAATATTATTCTTTCTTTGAGGAGCCGGGAATATATGTCGTAAGCCCGCTCACCATAGGCAGTTTTTTCAATAACGGTTGGGATGAGAAGTTGGTTTTTCATCATATATTTTTCGCATTAAATATTTTAGAGACTTTCTAAGAAATTGAAAACTTTTTCGTTCGTCAGAACACCCTTTATGTAACTGTATAATCTTTCCATGTCCACGTTCTTTTCCATGTCACCCTGATTTTTGAAGTAGGAAAGAGTCCTGTTCAGCTCTTCTTTAATTTCAGAACTTTCCGGATTCAGATTTTCGAGTTTCGCGATTTCCTGAAGGGCCAGCGCTGATTTCACCCTCTTTTTGGCGTTTTCTTTCCATCCATTTCGAATCTCTTCGCGCGTCTTTTTTATACTTACGAGATAATCATCAAGTTTCATTCCCATTGCCGAGATGTTGTGTTCAAATTCAGCTATCATTTTTTCAAGTTCGTTTTCCAAAAGAACATCAGGAATTTCAACCTGGCAGTCGGCGATTATTTTTTCCAGGATCTCCCCTCTCCGTTTTTCTTCATTTTTTTTCTTTTGTTCCATTTCTAGTCCTTCCTTTATGCTACTTTTCAATTTTTCCAGGCTTTCAAAGCTGCCAAGATTTCTTGCGAATTCGTCGTTTATTTCCGGAAGTATTTTTTCTTGAACCAGATTCATTTTCACTTTGAAAGATGCTGGTTTTCCGGAGAGCTCTTTTTTGTGGTAGTCACTTGGGAAAAAAAGTCTGAATTCTTTTTCATCCTGCTCTTTCATGCCGACAAGATTGTCTTCAAAGCCGGGAATGAAATAGTTTTCACCGATCGTAAGCGGATGATTCCTGCTTTTTCCTCCCTCGATTTCTTTTCCGTCGACAAGGACTTCAAAATCAATTTCTACCCGGTCGCCCGTACGCGCTTCGCGTGAAACAGTGATGAGTTTCGCCCGTCTTTTTTGGATGTTTATCAATTCTTTTTCGATATCTTCAGACTTAATTTCATCAGGTTCGCTTTTTTCGACTGCCTTGGATTTTTTTCGGTAATCGCAAAGCGTTATCTCTGGCATCACGCTGATTACCGCCTTATATTCTAAATCGTTTCCCGCCGCTATTTTTGTGACAGTAATCTGCGGTTCTCCAATTGCTTCGATTTTACTTTTGGTGACTGAATCGGCGTATGTTTTTTTGACCGCGATTTGGGCAGCATGAGCCAGAACCTTTTCAGAACCAAATTGCTGCTCCACAATTTTTCGGGGAGCCTTGCCGGGACGGAAACCGGGAATCTTGGTGTCTTTTGAAAGCTCTTCCGCGGCCATATCCAAAAAATTCTCAAGCTCCTTAGCCGGGACGATTATCCTGATCTCGAGTTGGGATTTTGGGAGTTTTCTTATTTGCATGCGCTAAAAACTATTTTGAAAATTTATTTTTATAAAGCTCTATGCTTTTCTTCACTGCTTCAAAGGCCTTCTTTTTTCCTTCCACTCCGTTAATTGTGACAACCTTGCCTTCTATTGACTTATAAGTCTCAAAGAAATGCTTGAATTCCTTGATTGAGTGGGGGTTGATATCTTTCAGGTCTTTTGTGCTTTCCCAGCGCGGATCTTTTACGGGAACAGCAATTATTTTGTCATCGGATTCACCGCTGTCGGTCATGTGCATTATGGCTACAGGCCGAACTTTCAAAAGAATTCCGGGATGAATGGGGTACGTTGCCAGAACTACAACATCCAAAGCATCGCCATCCTCCCAAAGAGTTTGAGGAGCAAACCCATAGTCAAAGGGGAAATCCTGGGCAGTTTTCATGGCTCTATCGAGTTTTATGATTCCTGTTTCTTTGTCGATTTCATATTTATTCTTGTTGCCCTGCGGATTTTCAATGATAACATTGATTTCTTCAGGGGTCTTGTCGCCGAGCGATAAATCATGCCATAGATTCATAATTTTAGTATTAAATATTAATTATTTATGTAAAGTACTATTCCTCGACTTTTTCTTTTGCATCCTTCTTTTTTATACTCTTTTTCTTTTTTTCTTTCGCCCCATCTTTCTTTTCTGTTTTTTCTGCATCGGCTTTTTTTCCATCCTCTTTTTTCTCAACCTCCGCCTCTTTCTCTAATTCGGTTTCTTTCTTCTTATCTTCTTTTTTCTTTTCTTCTCCCGTCACCACATCAATTTTCCAGCCGGTGAGCTTAGCAGCAAGCCGCACATTCTGCCCCTGTTTTCCAATAGCCAGGGAAAGCTGATCAGCCGGCACCGTCACTCTTGCTTCCTTCTTACTTTCGATGACTTTTACGCCCAAAACTTTTGCCGGCGAAAGAGCGTTGGAAATGAATTTAGCGACATCGTCGTTCCATTCAATGATATCAATTTTTTCTCCGCCCAGTTCGTCAATGACAGCCTGAACCCGGGTGCCCTTTTGACCGACGCAGGAACCGATCGGGTCAACGCCCTCTTCATTTGAGGCAACAGCAATCTTTGTTCGCGATCCGGCTTCACGGGCCATGGCTCGGATTTCAACCGTACCGGCAAAGATTTCCGGGACTTCGATCTCAAAAAGTTTCTGAACCAAGGCCGGATGGGATCGGGAAAGAAGAATCCCGGGACCTTTCGGATCGGCTTCGACTTTCATCACGTAGACCTTGAGGCGCTGGCCGATTCGATATCTTTCTCCCTCAACTTGCTCCGAAGGAAAAAGAACTCCGACTGATTTTCCAAGGTCAATAAAGACATTTCTTCCCTCGATCCGCTGGACGATTCCACTGACAATTTCTCCTTCTTTTTGCTTGTATTCATCGTACATGGCATCTCTTTCAGCCTCCCTGATTTTTTGGATGATAACCTGCTTCGCGGTTTGGGCAGCCACGCGTCCGTAATCGCTCTTTGCCTCGAGCTTTGTTTCAATTATATCCCCCACTTTTGCGTCTGGTTTTATTTTTTTGACTTCTTCAATGGTCAGATCTCTCTCCGGATTAAAACGGGGAATCTTAATTTGCTCTTCTTCGCCTTCCATCGCTTGGACTTTTTCCAGTTTCTCTTCTTTTTTCTCTTCTGCCGTTTCAGCGGTGGCGGATTTACCTTCCCCAGTCTCGATGGGAGAAGATTCTTCAGTTTCAAAAACTCGGGTCGTCTCATCAACCACTTCTTTCACGAGATAAAAATATGCTCCTCCGGTAATCTCATTGAATTCAGCCCGGATGTGCTGGCCGCGCCGGCCATAATCTTTTTTATAGGCCGCGGCGAGAGCCGATTCAATTGCTTCAACGACCTTTTCTTTTGAAATCCCCTTTTCCTCGCAGATTTGGGCGATCGCACTTCCAAATTGGCCGAGCCGGCCGCCGGATTGAGGATCGTCATCCGTTTTTAATTTTTTTCGTTTAGCCATGTTTCAAAGTTAAAAGTAAAAGTGAAAAAATAAAAAATTCGGATTTTACTTCTTCATTTTAACTTTTTAAATAAAAGAGCCCGCTCACACGGACATCTCAAATCGCTTCAGGACTGATTACAATTTAGCTGATAATTATTTTTCTGTCAAGAAAAAGCCCCGGGCGTTGTATCCCGGGGCCAAAAATATTTCTTATGGGTTTTGTTCTTCCGCCGGCTCGCCTCGCCCGCCTAGACCCGGCGAGGCTGGCTGAAGCTACGGCGAAGCGGGCGGGTTTTCCTGAGGTTGTTGATTTTCTTCTGTTGGGGGATTCGGATTTGCAATCGGTGTTTCCGGCGGAACAGGTTCCTGACTGCGCTGAACGGAATTTTGATTTTGTCCACTTTGAGCTGATCCGGTTTCTTCCAGTCCGTCAAGCGCCTTTTTCCCAGCTTCCAAGTTGGAAATTATTTTTTTTACATCTTCGTTATCAGGATTGAGCTCGGAAACTTTTTTGAATTGCTCGAGCGCCTTGTCTTTGCTGTTTTGCTTGTCATAAGTAAGGCCCAGGAAATAAAGAGCATTGGAGTAATTCGGGGACAGCTTCACCGTGTATTCTAGTTCTGACTGGGCTTTATCATATTTCCCTGTTCTGTAGTACAAAACGCCTAGCTGGAAAGTAATGCCAGGATCTTGAGGATTCATTTTTTTGCTCTCTTCAAGCTTGGAGATGGCTTTATCAATTTCGCCGAGCCTATCGAGACACACGGCGATCATAAACTGGGCCGGAATGTAATTACTCTTTTCTTCAGTTGCTTTCTCAAAATTTTGCCTGGCAGAAGCAATATATTCCTTTGCCTTGTCAGAGAGCTGGGAAGTTTTCCCCGCGGTTTGCTGCCCGGCATTTTTAGCAGTCTCTAAGTCAGCCATAGCTAGATAAATTTGCCCGATTTGATAATAGATGCTTGGATTTTTGGGATCAAACTTCAAGGCTTCCATATAATTTTGGCGAGCCGTATCCTCGGCTCCTTCTTTTGATCCAACCACATTCTGGTTAATCTGGGCGAGTTGAACAAGATTGTCGGAGTTTTTTGAATTCAGATTTATGGCCGCCCTGGCCTGGTCTTCCGAAGCAAAATAGAGACTGCTGATTTGAGCTCGGTCATCTTCGCTTAAGTTAGCCAGCCCTTTTTCTGAAACTTTTTGATTAAGCATGGCAAAAAGTGCGACAGACAAATTGCGATGATACAGATCGCGGTTGGGATCAAGATTGACCACTCGAGAAAGATTATTCGCGAGATCTTCCACTTTTCCTCCTTGAGTGTCGCTTGCAAGGGCTTTATTATACGAGGCCGCGGCAACATATTTCTGTCCCTCGAGGAATATAAGAGAGATGAAGCCAACTATTATCAGAACAAAAACAAAAGAGAGAACGAGAGAAACTCTCGGCGATGAAGTTTCACTGATAAACTCCTCTTTCTTTTGGAATACCATGGATGTGAGAACAATAAGCGAAGCAGTGCTCAGCCACCACAGAAAATCGATGGTTATGTTTGAGGGATAAAAGAAAAAGGCAACGGTGAGATATATCCAAACGGACGTAACGCCGATTAGCGTGTAAGTCCCCTGCTCGCTGCGGCCAAAGATTTTCACAAAAGATGAAAAAATATGGAATAGTATGGATCCTATCAGAAAAATCAAGGCGGCTGTTCCCAGAAATCCGGTTGTTGTCGCGAGCGTGAAAAATCGGCTGCTGCCCTCGTTGAATTTCACGCTCCAAAAGTTTGTCAGATTGATTTCAGACGGCTTGCTTTTCGTATAGGCTAAGTCATAGAAAGATAATCCTGGTCCGAGCAGAAATTTTTCTTTCCATGTTCCTTTTAGGACGTCATAAGAAGCGCTTGTTGAGAGACCCACTTCAACCGGTAGCTGGACCCTAACAATGGAGCTGCTTCTTCCAATAAGAGTCGCGAGGAGCACCAATGTCAGAATGACCATCGGAAAAACAAGAGTTTTGTTTTTTTCCTCGCTGCCACTTGTTATTATCGAAAGCCCGAGCAGGACAGCCATGCCGACAAGGAAAATAATGAGTGATGTTTTGAAGTTTATGGTTATGAGAGCAAACGTGAAAAGAAGCGCCAAGATTATGAGGGTGAATTTTATCGCTGCCGGTTGCTTTTCAAGAAGCATGGCAACCGTAACAATAAGAATTGCTCCTATATAAATGGAAAAAGCGTAAACCGAACCGATGGTGTTAAAAGAGTTCTGAGCCAATGCGGGGTCCTTGAACATAAACTTTCCAAAAATCTGCATGAGGGCAAATATCGTCGCTAAAGCCGAGGAACCAATCAAAGTGAGTATGAGATATTTGATCTTTACTTGACTGTTGAAGTTGTTATTAACCACAAAGAGCACGGCTATCATTCCGATGTATGTGACGAGAGACAAACTTTCCGAACCCAAAGAGCCCCACATACTTTGGTCCCGGTAAATTGATAGCGCCGTATTTAAAGAAAACACTATCAAAAACAAAAGAACCGGGATAAGAAGAAAATTTTTCTTTATTCGAATTCGACCTTCCCAAGCTAATTTTCCGATCCAGGCTAAAAAGGCAATCCCTCCCAGGAAAACAACGAGCATCTGCTTATTCAGTTCAAGGGTGCTGGGGACTATCGACAGAAAGAAAATTGGCACTAAGAAAGTCAACAGATATACTACGCCGGTAATCACCCAGTCCAGGATTTTGGGAACCGGAAAGTCCCTTTTCGGACTTGCAGGTCTTGGCTGCTGAACAGCTCTTTCTATTTTTTGCTCGGCTCGGAATTGCGGTTGCGGCATTCCCATTGGCCTTCTTATTGGCTGTGCCTCTCTGTTGAGATCGATTTTCATTTCTCTATTTTTTACTGTTTAGATAAAAAAGGCATAACAATAACCCGCCTCCTTAGGGTCAAGATATGCAAGCGCGGTTTGTGTTTTTGTTTTTTGACCCAATTTGAGCGGGCTGTGTATTTTGATTATAGCAGCTATTTCGATAAACGCAAATATAATTTACTATCAATAAAATTCTTCCAGATGAACGCAGGAGAAGAGATATATAAGTAACTACTCTGCAGTTTCATCACTTGTGAAATTTAATAGAAATGGAATTGTGAAAATAATTATTCCCTGTTTCAGGTCCCAAAAATAATGATCGAAGAAAAATATAATCAGAAACGAAGTTATAACAAAACAAAATATACCATGTGTCAATGAAAAAGGATAGTATCTTATATGACAACAATTAGTTATGCGTGTCAATATATACAAAGAAAATAATATTAATCCTCCTAGTCCTAACTCGGACGCCAAAAGAAGATAGGCATTATGGACCGGCTGATACTTCCATCCCTCCCAGTTAGGATTTCTAAAGTGTTCAAAATAAATAAACTGACCAAGCCCTATTCCCTTAAGTGGATGCTCGGAAATTATTTCACGTGAAACCTTGGAGTAAAGACTTCTTTCTTGCAGGGATTGGGTCGAAAGCAAAAAATTCAGAGAATGTCGTGAAACAATAGATAATTCGAGAAACAAAAATGTTAAAATCACGGCGCCTGCAAAAAGCCAATAATAAGGCCGGGATCGGCCGATTTTTATGAAGAAAAGTATGGTGCCAGTGATAATGAGGCTTAAAAATGCAGAACGGGAAAAGGTGAGGACAAAACAGGAAAAATTAATAAAAAGGGCGGCGAAGAAGAAAGTATTTGGCAGGTGGGAGAAAATTGTTTCATGTGAAATATTTTGACTAGGAACTAACTTACCTTTTTGACGGTCGATCAGGATAATCGTTATCAAGATGATTTGAAGAACGAGAAAGCCAGCTAGGATGTTTGGATGAGGAAATGTTCCACAGGCTCGGATATGTTTCACGCCTGAAACAATAATTTTGGCTACACCTGGGAGTTCTGGACCAAGAATGCTTTCACCTAAGAAGTGCAGTCCTAGGGATTGATTTAGGATAAATTGCAAAATTCCTATTAAGGATTGTAAAATTCCGCCAGTAATCAGTCCTAAAAACAATAAATTGGCTTTTATAAGGCCTTTTTTGGCTAGAGAAAGACTTATTTGGAGAAAAATGAGTACTGTTAGTATGATAAATAAGCGATAAATGGCGATTGTCTTGAATGGGGACCAAAAGATCGAAAGTGCTATCCAAAAGAGGAGTAAATATAGTAGGAAAGTTTCACGTGTGACTTTTGAAAAGAGTAGGATTGCTCTTGACATCAATCCATTTATATGTCTTTGATAATTTTTTAAGTTGAGCAGTTCTGGGAATTGACGTATGCCGTATTTTATGATATAAATAATTATAAGGAACAAAATCAGCAAATCTGACCAACTGAAACTTAAAGTCATATATTCATTAAACTCCCCATTGAGGTATGAATATTTTGTCAAAAAAACCTTCCTGATATTGAAGGGAAAGGTAACGAAAAAAAGGAATATGGTTATTGCCTCAATATTGTTCCACAAAAGCTTGAATTGTTTCACGAGAACTTGTTTCATGAAATCAGTTTATCACGAATTTCAATTGACGGGGAAGGCATTTGGAAATAATATAAGAAAGCATGCGGGCTCATAGCTCAGCTGGTAGAGCACTACAATGGCATTGTAGGGGTCGCGGGTTCAAGTCCCGCTGAGTCCACAAATGCAATCGAAAAAATTCCAACGCAGAATTGAAGATTTTGAATGCGAAAATTGCGGAGCGAAGGTGAAAGGCAATGGGTATACTGACCATTGCCCCGTTTGTCTTTGGGGAAAGCATATGGACATATATCCTGGCGATCGTGTAAATATATGTCACGGGATGATGAAACCGGTTAGAGTAATTAAAAAGGGAGATGGCTATGTTATAGAATATAGGTGCATGAAGTGCGAACACCAATTTAGAGTAAAATTAGCGCAGAATGATAATTTTGAAGCGCTGATTAGGATAACTAGAAATTGAATCATTGGAAATTGATTGAAAATTGAAAATTTCGAAATTGAAAATTTAAAGTATGCCCTTGTAGCTCAACGGATTAGAGCGGTCCCGTCCTAAGGGAAAGGCTGGGGGTTCGATTCCCTCCAAGGGCAAAATTTTATAATTAAAACTATTTTTATGCCAAAGAAAATCAATCTTGCCGTTATTTTCGGCGGTCGGTCGGGGGAGCATGAGGTTTCCCTTTCTTCCGCGCGCGGTGTGATGAAAAACCTGGACAAGGAAAAATACAATGTCATTCCGATTGCAATCACGAAAGGCGGGAACTGGCTGATTGGGGACAAGGGGGAAGAATACATAAAAATGAACGAGGATAAAATCGGAAAGGAAGGAGCAATTAGTCTCGCGGATTCGCAAAAACTTGTGACGATCAAAGATTCGGAAAAAAGCATTTCGAATTACGCTGAAGGAGAACTCAAAGAGAAAATTGATTTGGTCTTTCCGATTCTTCACGGGCCGTTTGGTGAGGATGGCCGGCTTCAAGGGATGCTTGATATGCTCGGTGTGCTGTATGTTTTTTCAGGAGTGCTTGCGCACGCGATCGGGATGAACAAACCGAAAGCGAAAATAATTGCAGCCAATGCCGGAGTACCGGTGGCGAAGGATTTGGTGATTGCAAAAGATGCAAAATATAATCTCGACGAAATAATAAAAAAATTATCACTTCCGATGATGGTGAAACCCTCGGAACTTGGCTCTTCGGTCGGGATATCGCTCGCCAAAACTAAAGAGGATTTGGAAAAGGGAATAGAGGATGCGTTTTCTTATGGAAAAGAAGTGATTTTGGAACAGTATATAAAAGGAAAAGAATTCACGGTGACGGTGACGGGAAGCGAGGATCCAAAAGCGCTCGCGATCACTGAAATCATTCCACTCATTTCTGAATTCTATGACTATAAAGCCAAATACGAAGACGGGGGATCGAAACACGTCTGCCCGGCCGAGATTTCAAAAGAGGATGAAAAGAAGCTCAAGAACTATGCTGTTTCCACTTTCAAATCAATCGGTTGCAGCGACCTCGCGCGAGTTGATTTCTTGTGGAGCGAGAAGACACAAGAATACTATTTCACCGATATCAACACTATTCCCGGCATGACTCCGACGAGCCTTGCTCCCGAAGCGGCCGCGCTTGCCGGAATGAATTTCACGCAGTTTTTGGACAAGTTGATTGAGGGAGCGATGAAAAGGGTTTCATAAGTAGCACACTACTTTTTATAGTATTTGAGTATATTAGAGAGCGTAATAAGGCGCTCTCTTCTTGTAAGAATGTATTGACGTGCTACTATAAATTTATGATTAAGAAAATCCCGCAATCAATTATTGAAATCGTCCAAAAACTCGAGACCGCTGGTTTTGAGGCTTTTGTTGTGGGCGGGTGCGTGCGGGATTTATTATTGGAACAGGAACTCCGACGCGCTTCGCGGTCGGAGTCCGACCGAAGCGTCGGACCGAAAGATTGGGATGTGACGACGAACGCGAAGCCGGAAGAAATAATGAAGATTTTTTCGGATAGTTTTTATGAGAATAAGTTTGGGACAGTTGGTGTCAAATTAGAAATCGGAGTCGTTGAAGTCACGACATATCGCATTGAATCAAAGTATTCTGACAAACGTCGGCCGGATAAGGTAAAGTTTGCGAAGGCTCTGGAGGAAGATTTGAGTCGCAGAGACTTTACGATTAATGCGCTGGCGCTCAAACTTGAAACGCGTAACGTGAAACGCGAAACTCGCGCGGGCGAAGAAAATAGTTTCAAGTTTCAAGTTTCAAGTTTCAAGATAGTCGATTTGTTTAGTGGTCAGAATGATCTTAAGAAAAGAGTTATTCGAGCAGTAGGTAATGCGGATGAAAGATTTGATGAAGACGCATTAAGAATGATGAGGGCAATCCGCTTTGCGGTAACTTTAGGTGGGGATATAAGCGTAAAGCGAATAAAAGGACCGAGAAAATTGGGCGAGGAAACCCCGTTCACAATCGAAGAAAAAACGAAGAAAGCGATCGTGAAAAATGCAAAGAATTTGAAATTTATCGCACTTGAGAGAATTCAGGATGAATTGAATAAAATAATGTTGTCCGATTACGCCGCGGAGGGAATTGAACTTTTGCGAAAATTAAAATTGCTCCAATGTATAATTCCAGAACTCGAAAAAGGGGTCGGTGTTTCTCAAAATCGGCATCATATTTATACAATTTATGAACATTCGATTTTGTCTCTCAAAAATTGCCCTTCTGTCAAGCTTGAAGTTCGCTTAGCTACCCTTTTTCACGACATCGCAAAGCCTGAAACAAAAAGAGGCAAAGGCGCTTATTCCACTTTCTATAACCACGATCACGTCGGCGCGCGGGTCGTTGAAAAAATTTTGCAGAGGCTAAAATATTCGAGCGAAATTATCCGAAAAGTGAAGCTTCTTGTCGATGGTCATATGTTCTATTACAACGTGGACGAAGTTGGAGCATCGAGCGTGAGACGTCTCGTAAAAAAAGTAGGCCTTAAGAACGTTGATGACCTCATTGACCTCCGGATTGGGGATCGCCTTGGTTCCGGAGTTCCCAAAGCCGTGCCGTATAAACTGCGCCACTTCAAATATATGGTGGACAAAGTTTCCCACGATCCGCTTTCGGTCAAGATGCTCAAAGTTAACGGCAATGATCTAATGAAGGAATTGAATCTGGAGCCCGGCCCGAAGGTCGGCGCGATTTTGGACGTTTTGCTTTCGGAGGTTTTGGATGATCCCGCAAAGAATAAAAAAGAAATTTTACTCAAGCGCGTAAAAGAATTGTCAAAAGAAAATCTGCCCAAGCTTCGCGAAATGGCGAAAGAAAAAATTGAAGAAAGAAAAGAAGAAGAGGACAAGGAGATCAAGGCGAAATATTGGGTGAAATGATTTGGTAGCTGGTATTTAGTATCTGGTATCTGGTATATTTTTATAATCTTTTTCAAAATACTAAATACCAAATACAAAATACTAGATACTAAATACCAAAATGGCTTCTCAAATCGCTCATGTCGTTTACGCAAAAAAATATCTTGATCATCATCCGGCGATGGATGCGGATTTATTTTTGCTCGGGACTCTTCTGCCGGACATCCGGAGGGTGACGGATGAAGTAAAGAGAAAAGATACACATATATTGCACGAAGAGCTCGATCTTGAATTTCGGGGCATTACTCCATTTGAGGCTGGCTGGAAATTTCATCTCTGGTGCGATATGCGGCGGGAGGAGATTCTCAACAAGTACGATTTCTATAAATTGCCCTACACGATTGATCATGATGTTCCGCCGAAACTTCTTGAGGACGAGCTGGTTTATGAAAAATATAATAATTGGGAAAAATTACGCTTGATTCTCAACAATCCGCCGGGAATAAAAACCGGCCTCGGTGTTTCACAGGAAACGATTGAGAGGTGGTACGCGGTTCTTGCCAAATATTTCGAAAAAAAGCCGGATGACAAGACCATGAAAGCGTTTCTCTGGAAGCAGAGAAAGCTTCGCGGGCAATCCGAAGAACTCGTTGACTTGGTGGGAAAATTGAGAAATAATTCAAAAGTTGTTGAGATATTGAAAAAAGTTTGCGAGGAGATAATTTAGCGGGACATAGTATACCGGTAGTACACACGATTCGGGTTCGTGTAGACTGGGTTCGATTCCCAGTGTCCCGACAAGTAAATAATTTTATGAAAAAACAAGTTCGAGTTGGCTTTGGAGTATATATTATAAAAGGTGGAAAAGTACTTCTTGGGAAAAGAATTGGCAATCATGGCAAGAGCTTTTGGTCGGCGCCGGGCGGACATTTGGAATATGGAGAATCGTGGGAAGAAGGTGCCAGGAGAGAGACACTTGAAGAAGCGGGAATAAAAATAAAAAATATTCGTTTTGCCGGATTGACTAATGATATTCATAAAAGTGAGAGAAAACATTATGTAACGATTGCAATGCTAGCTGACTATGATTCCGGAGAAGTAAAAATTATGGAGCCGGAAAAGTTGGAGCGATGGGAATGGTTCAAATGGGATAAATTGCCAAGACTGCTTTTTCTACCTATGCGGAATTTACTAAAACAAAAATTTAATCCCTTTGAAAAATATTATGGAGTGTCAAAAAGAAAAAAATCTTGAATCGTGTCCGTGCACATATCCGGATTGTTCGCGAAAGGGTTTATGTTGCGAGTGCGTGAAACATCATCGGGAGAAAGGCGCGCTTCCCGCTTGCTATTTTTCACCCGAAGCCGAAAAGACATACGATCGAAGAATTGAAAATTTCATCAATAAATATTCTGGAAGCGCTAGAGTATAGTCGTTGCTAATTTTTGCTATAGCAATATCTAGCAATGAGGATGGAAGGTAAAGAATTACATTTGACTCATGAAATTTGTCATCGAAAAACCGACGACGAGCGTCGCCAGTTTCTTCCGCCGGGCGGGGTATCATTTTCAAAAGCGCGAAGGCGAAGAGATGGCATTCGTGCGGCGGCTCACTGATCAGCCTTTTCCGCGGTTTCATCTTTTTGTGAAAGTTGCGGACTTTAAATTTCACGTGAACTTTCACATCGATCACAAAGCGGCAAGTTATGAAGGGCAAAAGATGCACTCGGGGGAGTACGGGGAAGACAACAAGCTTTTGCAGGAGGAGATGGAGAGATTGAAAAATTTGGGCTTATAGTATAGTGGTAATACGCCGCATTCGCATTGCGGAGACGCGAGTTCGATTCTCGCTAAGTCCACCATA
>Ga0154694_135_pt32 | contig 13156 bp, 13 predicted proteins | sample Rifle2008BG13ft_FD_105712 | JGI IMG/M metagenome (GOLD analysis project Ga0154694, IMG submission 105712) | Candidatus Moranbacteria bacterium RBG_13_45_13
CCGGAAAAGTTATTTCCACAAAAGATGACACGACGATTGTTGACGGGAAAGGAAAGAAAAAAGATATTGACGCGCGCGTGGCTCAACTCAAAACTCAAATTGAAAAAGCAACATCTGATTTTGATAAAGAAAAATTGCAGGAAAGACTTGGCAAGCTCTCTGGCGGAGTAGCTGTCATCAAAGTCGGCGCGGCGACAGAAGTTGAGCAGAAAGAAAAACAACACCGGGTCGAAGACGCGGTCGAAGCGACCAAAGCGGCGCTTGAGCAGGGGATTGTGGTCGGTGGTGGGTTGGCTCTATTCAACGAAGTGCCAATCCTTCATGAAGACTTGAAGAAAATATTATCTAATGAAGAAAGAGCCGCTGTGCAAATATTTACTCAGGCGCTTGAGGCTCCAATTAAGCAGATTGTTAAAAATGCAGGAAAATCTCCGGAAATTATTATTTCGAGAATTCTTAGTCGACAAGAAAGACTGATAGAGGTTACACATCAAGTAAAGAGAACAGACATTGGGACGGGTGAAGTTATGGCAGGGATAAAATATTCACAAATGCTTAATCCTAAAGCGAATGTAAAAATAGGTTTTGATGCAAGTAAAGAGGATGAAGAATATGGTGATATGTTTAAACTTGGCATCATCGATCCCGCCAAAGTCGTGATCAGCGCGCTTTCGAACGCCGTATCCGCGGCCGCGATGCTTCTCACAACCGAAGCGGTCGTCACCGACACTCCAGAGAAGAAAGAAAAAGGAATGTCGAATATGGGCGGAGGCATGGATATGGGCGGGATGATGTAGAAATACTATCCAGTCGGATAATCAAAAAAACAGAGGGCGTGAATTTACCCTCTGTTTTTTAATATTCAAGCAAGACATACAAACTAACGATCGCATACTTGTATGTAATCAGCAATCTTGTTAAAATTGAAATATGGGAGAAAAAGTAAATTCAATATTAGAAAGTAAAATAGCAAAAAGCATTGTAAAAAATTCCGTGAAAACATCGGGTTTCATTTGTTTGGCCTTGTATGAATTTGGAGCAATCACTCTTGAGGCTTTTTTTCCTCCCAATTATAGTTATGCGAAACCTTGGCGCAGATTGTTTAGTATGTATAACTACGAAAAACCGGATCGTAGAAATGTGAGCGAGAATCTGAAAAGATTAATAGAATACGGCTTAGTAGAAAAGGAGGGAAATTTTTTGAAGCTTACAGAATACGGAAAATTGATCATCAAACCAGCCGTGCAAAAGAGACAGATTATCAAGAAAAAATGGGATGGAAAATATAGGTTGGTTATTTTTGATATCCCGGAAATCAGGAAAAAAGCGCGTGTCTGGCTAAGAGAGGAACTGTACCTTTTGAATTATACTCCTTTGCAAAAAAGTGTTTTTATAGGAAAATATCCACTTACTCCGGATATAGTGGAAAAAATAAAAAAATTAAATCTTCACGATTTTGTTAATTATCTGTTAGTCGATAGAGTTTTCGATGAAAAGAGGCTTAAGTTTTTATAATTTTATTTACATATATGATGACGATCGTTTACATGTATGTAGTGTAACGGTATTTGGTCGAAGTTGTCTAAATATATAACAAAGAAATTTTTTATGACAAGTAAAAAAAATAAAACCGCATTAATTTCCATTTATCACAAAGAAAATATTGAAAAATTTGCGAAAAAATTGGTTGATTTAGGTTGGGATATTTTGGCGTCGGGCGGGACGGCGAAATATTTGGAAGAGCACGGGATAAAAGTGCGGGATGTGGCGGAATTGGTGGGAGGAAAAGCGATCCTTGGCCATCGGGTTGTCACTTTATCCCGCGAAGTTCACGCGGGACTATTGGCGAGGAAGGAAAATAAGGAGGATTTGGAAGAATTGGAGAGATTGGGTATTCCGTTTATTGATCTGGTTTGCGTGGATCTTTATCCTCTCGAAGAAGCGATTGCGAAGCCGGACGCGAATTATGATTCAGTCATTGAAGCGACCGACATTGGCGGACCGACGCTTCTTCGGTCGGCGGCCAAAGGCGGGCGAATCGTGATAAGTGAGCCGGAAGACAGGGAGAAATTAATAGAAATTCTTAGAAATAAAGGAAATTTATTGCAAGAGGAAAGAGCTAATTTTGCGGCGAAGGCGGAATGTGTTGTCGCGAAGTATTGCCTTGAATCGGCGAAGTTTCATTCAGAGGAAAAATGTAATGGGATGATGGGAGGCCAGATTTCCGAAACTTTATATGGAGAAAATCCGCATCAAGTTCCGGGCAGGCTATATTCTAATGGCAGCGACGACCCGCTGGCGCTGGATAAATTCCAAGTTCTCACCGAAATGGCGTCGAGTTACAACAATGCCTGTGACATTGACCGGATGCTTCAAACAATGACGCATCTCGTTGCGGCGTTTGGTATCAATAAAATTTCCGCCAAGTACTTCGGACTGGCCGTAAAACACGGCAATTGCTGCGGGGCGGCATACGGCGACGATAAAATCGAGGTTATTAAAAAAACAATCGAGGGAGATCCGCGGGCAATTTTCGGAGGGCTCGCGATGTTCAATTTTGAAATTGATGAAGAGAAAGCGGAAATTATTTTGACCCACTTGATGGAAAATGAACAGAGAAGATTGCTTGACGGCATAATCGCGCCTTCAATCTCTCAAAAAGCGATTGCGATGATGCGCCGGAAAAAAGACAAGTGCCGGCTGATTGTCAACCCAGCGCTGACGGATCTGAATAAAGATAGTTTGGACCGCGAAAAAAGATTCCGATATGTCCGCGGCGGATTTTTGACGCAGCCCAACTATACTTTTGTTTTGGATTTGGCGAATCCGGAAGTTAAAACTTGGGGAGATTTGGGAAATAGGGGAAATAAGGGAGATTTGCTTTTAGCTTGGGCGATTTCCGCCACTTCAAATTCAAACACGATTACACTGGTAAAAAGCGGAAAACTTATCGGCAACGGAGTCGGGCAACAGGATCGAGTGGGATGTTGCGAGCTGGCGATAAAACGGGCAAAAGACGCAGGACACAACACGAATGGCGCGGCGGCAGCGAGCGACAGTTTTTTTCCGTTTCCCGACGGCCCAAAAACACTCATCAGCGCCGGAGTCAAAGCAATTTTTTCGACCTCCGGGTCTCTCAAGGACGAAGAAACTCAAAGGCTCTGCGGGGAAAGGGGAGTAATTTTGGTACAAATTCCCGACAAATTGGCCCGCGGATTTTTTGGCCACTAAATGAGCGGTTTCTCTGACGGGAGATCCCCGCTAGGGGGATTTTTTTGTTTGTGGTATAATCACGTTATAAATAATCCACATAAAGCAGAAACAAATGTTTTTGAAGCTTCTTGACAATCTAAATTTCATAGCCGGATGCAAAAAATATAAAATCGGCCTATGGCAGTGTCCGAATTTTCTTTTCCTCGTGATGGGTCTCCTTACGATTGCCTCAATGTTTGGAACATATTTTGCCTCAAAAAGCTTTGATAACGAAACGGTAACAATCGTGGGCGTTTCGATCGTGGCCGCGATTATTGTGACTGTCGGGAGCTTTGTCGTCCGCGGCGTGGAAAAAATTGCCGAGGCAAATGTCATAAAAAATGAATTTATATCCGTTGTATCCCATCAGCTTTGCGGGCCGCTTTCTTCAATAAGGTGGAATATGGAAGTATTGGAAACAGACAGCTCCCCGGAACATCTGAAGCCTTCTCCGAAGCAAATGGTATTCCTGAAGAATATTAAATCAGCTAACGACAAGATGCTTAAGCTCGTAAACCAACTCCTTGAAGTGAACCGAATAGATGAAGGACGGGAGATTTTTCACGATGAAAAAGCGGATGTCGGGGCGATTACGGACCAGGCTATTTCTGAACTCAACGACCTTGTCGAGGAACGGAAAGTAGAGATTGTCAAAAGAATCGCGCCGGATCTTCCTCCTGTTTATGCTGATGCGTCCGCGCTGAAGACGGTAATAAGAAATCTCGTCAGCAACGCGGTCAAATATTCTCGCGAAAAAGGAAAGGTGGAAGTGGACATAAAGCCGGAGGGGAAGAAAATGCTTCTTGTCGTCAGGGATTGGGGAGTGGGAATTCCCCGCCACCAGCACCGCAAAGTCTTTGAAAAGTTTTTTCGAAGCAGCAATGAAGCCCGCTACCGGACTGACGGGATCGGACTTGGGCTTTATCTTGCGAAAGCAATTGTCGAGAACTTCGGAGGAGAGCTTTGGTTTGAAAGCGAAGCGGGGAAAGGCTCGACTTTCTTTGCGAGTATTCCCGTTGTTTAGAGATAAGGTTTTCTGCAAAAGGATATTCAAGGGTCGAGAAATTTAGCGTAATTTATATATAAGATTTAAGATCAAAAATATGGAAGATCAAACAAAAAAGAAAATCTTAATCGTGGAGGATGACAAATCTCTCCAAAACGCTCTGGTGGAAATGATCAGTCAGGAAGGGTTTGATTCAGAAAGCGCTTCCGACGGCGAGGAAGCACTGGTAAAAGTCCGTTCTTATTTGCCCGATCTGGTTCTTCTAGATATTATTCTTCCGAAAAAAAATGGATATGAAGTGCTTGAAGAGATAAAAAAAGACGAAAAGCTAAAAGCTATACCTGTACTGATACTCACCAATCTTGAGGAAGTTGATAATGTTCAAAAAGCACTCGACTTTGGGGCGACTACCTTTATGGTAAAGTCAGATTTTAGTCTGAAAGACGTTGTGGAAAAAATAAGGGCGGCTTTAAAATAGAAATTCCGGATCGAATAGTCCCAACTAAAACAAAAAAAGAAAATGTTTGTCGACAATGAAAGACTGAAAAATTTTCTTCAGGATTCCGGGTTGGTCAAGCAGGAAGCGATTGATCAAGCGATGGCGGAAAGCGATAAAACCGGGAAACGCCTGGGCGATCTTTTGGTTGAAAAAAAAATTATTGACGTGAATCAGGTAAGGCAGTTGTATTCCTACATACTTGGAATACCTTTTGTGAATCTTGAAAAAGAAACGATACCGAAAGAAGTTCTTCAGATAATTCCGGAGCCCATCGCCAAAAGGTACAAGATCGTGGCTTTCAAAAAAACGAACCTGGAACTCAAAGTGGCCATGATCAATCCCGAAGATATCCGGACGATTGATTTTATCCGAAAAAAAACGGGACTCAAGATTTCACCTTGCATCACGACGGAAGAGGGGATGGCGAACGCTCTCAAGCAGTATGAGCAAAGCCTCAAGGCGGAATTTGGGGACATCATTGAAAAAAGCAGCGAGGCTATTTCCGGAAAAGGCGATCTTGAGAAAGCGGCGCAGGATCTCCCGGTGATAAGAATTGTTGACACCCTTCTTAAGCACGCGATCTTGCAGGAAGCGAGTGACATTCATATTGAACCGGACGAAAAAGAAGTGAGAGTAAGATACCGCATCGACGGAATTTTGCATGACGCAATGTCGCTTCCTAAAGTCGTGATCGATAGTATTGTCGCGAGAATAAAAATACTGGCCAATTTGAAGCTGGACGAGCATCGTCTTCCGCAAGACGGGCGTTTCAAAATCGAGCAAGATGGCCACAGGGTGGCTTTCCGTGTTTCAATCCTGCCTATTTATTCGGGAGAAAAAGTCGTAATGAGGCTTCTTGATGAATCATCGAAAGGTTTGACGCTTGAAGCGATGGGGCTGTGGGGATTGCCTCTTGAAAAAGTTCACCAAGCCATCAAACGTCCCAACGGAATGATTTTAGTAACAGGACCCACCGGATCGGGAAAAACAACAACTCTCTATACGGTAATGGACATTTTGAATACCTCCCAAGTGAATATTTCGACGGTGGAGGACCCGATTGAATACAAAATGTTCCGGATCAACCAGACTCAAGTCAATCCTCCGATCGGACTCACTTTTTCTCAAGGGTTGCGGGCGCTTCTCCGTCAGGATCCGGATATTATTATGGTTGGAGAAATCCGTGACAAGGAGACAATGGAGATGGCTATTCACGCGGCTATGACCGGACACTTGGTTCTTTCAACTCTCCACACGAACAGCGCAGCCGGAACAATTCCAAGATTGCTTGATATGGGTGCCGAGCCTTTTCTTATTGCCTCGACCATAAACGTAATTATAGCCCAAAGACTTGTGAGAAAGTTGTGTTCCGAATGTAGGGAGTCATATAATCTGGACAATGATCTGATCCAGTCATTAAATCAGCAGATTGATATAGCGCGGGTTTTTGAAGTTGCGCGTCAAAACAATCTTCTCGAAAAATCTTTGACCGAGACGAAAGACTGGTCGAAACTGACATTTTATCGGCCGGGCGGTTGTTCTCGCTGTCGGCAGGAGGGTTATAAGGGAAGAATCGGAATTTTTGAAGTTCTTGAAGTATCAGAAACTGTTTCTCGGATGGTGGCAAAGAGGGCAACAAGCGATGAAATCGAAGAGATGGCCAAGAAAGAAGGAATGATCGGGATGATAGAAGATGGGATGATAAAAGCGGTTCAGGGGATAACTTCCATTGAGGAAATTTTGAGGGTAACGAAGGATTAGTATCTAGTATCTAGTATTTGGTATCTGGTATTTTGTATATTGTATTTATTATAAAATACTAAATACCATACACTAAATATAAAATACAAAGCAAGTGCCTACATTTATTTACGTTGCGAAAAACGCAAAAGGCGAGATAAAAAGCGGAGAAATGGAAGGAAGAGACAAACGTCAAGTAGTCGAGGGACTTCGCTCGAGAGGCTATTTTGTGACGGCGATACATGAAAAAGAAGAAAAGAAAGAAACAAAATTCAGAGTGCCGGTATTCGGAGGAGTATCCCTCAAAGACAAGATGATGTTTGCCCGTCATATGGGGGTCATGCTTTCGTCGGGTCTTTCGCTTCCGAAAGCCCTTAATGTTATTTCAAATCAGTCCAAAAGCAAGAAATTCAAATCGGTTCTCGCTGAAATTGAAAAAGAGGTCAAAATGGGAAATAATCTGGCAGACAGCCTCGCGAAAAATCCCGTTTTTGATGAACTTTCCGTGAATATGATAAGAGTTGGAGAAGTGGGAGGAAATCTGGAGGAAGTTTTGAAAATTCTCGCCGATCAATTGGAAAAGGAGCACAATCTCATGAGCCGGGTGAAAGGAGCCATGTACTATCCTTCGGTTATTTTGCTTGTGATGGTTGGCGTGGGAATCGCCATGATGATGTTCGTTGTCCCAAAACTCACTTCGGTTTTTCAGGATATTCAGACGTCGCTTCCTCTCTCAACGAGGCTGATAATTTCCGTCAGTAATTATATGGCTTCTCACCAAATCATTGTTGGATTATCTGTTGTCGGCACCGTCGCGGTATTTGTGGTCTTTTTCAAATCCTCTCTTGGGAAAAAGGCGGCAAGCACTATATTTTCCAGCGCTCCCGTCATCAAGAAAATTTCAATCAAGGTAAACAACGCGCGGTTTGCAAGAATATACAGCTCTCTTACGAAAAGCGGAGTTCCGGTTGTTGAGTCGCTTAGGATCATTTCCCGGACGCTTACGAACGAACGCTATAAAAAAGCCTTTTTGGAAATAAGCGAGGGGGTTCAGAAAGGGAAGTCTCTTCATGAGGAACTGGAAAAATATCCAAAGCTTTTCCCGATTCTCACCACCCAAATGGTCGAGGTGGGGGAAGAAACAGGAAGAACCGTTGAAGTTCTGGGCAATCTAGCTGGTTTTTATGAAGAAGAAATAAATCAGATCACGAAAAACCTATCATCCATCATTGAACCAGTGCTCATGGTGATCATTGGCGTGGCCGTCGGTTTCTTCGCGGTTTCCATGATTCTTCCGATGTATTCGGTGATGGAAAACATGTAAAAAAATGTCAAAACTAAAAACTAAAAACTAAAAACTTAAAACTCATTAGGTACTTCACAAAAAAAATTATCAGCAAGGGATTTTCAATCATCGAAGTTGTTTCGGCGGTTTTTATTTTTTCCATAGTGACGATATCAATATATGGCTCTTTCAGTGCGGGTTTGCGATCTCTTGCGCAATCGAAGCATCGCGTGGTGGCTACGGAACTGACAAACGAAAAGATGGAAATTATCAGAAATATGGAATATGAAGATATTGGAACAGAGGGGGGGATTCCTAGCGGGAGCCTGCCGCAAAACGAAACAGTTTGGAAAAGCGGTCAAAAATTGAACGTCCATACGTACGTTGATTATTTTGATGATCCTCTTCCCATTGACGGTACGGAGGGTGGCGATCCGGACGATCCCGTCCCGACGGACTATAAGCGGGTGAAAGTGGAAGTGACATGGCCGGGTGTGACCGCCGGGCATGGAGTAATTGTGACCTCAAGATTTGTTCCGGACGGTGCCGAATCAGACGTTGGTGGAGGAACTTTCCGCCTCAATGTTTTAGATGGAAGCGGATCGGGAATTTCTGGAGCGGAAGCCGATATTGAAAACAATGAAACGGATCCGCTTATCAACATAAACACACAAACTGATTCTTACGGTTCCGTCCTTCTGACAGGTATGCCGCCGGGAGACAGAAATTACGCAATATCCGTCTCGAAGGATGGATATGAATCAGTCACGACTCTTCTTCCCTATCCAATCAATCCATTCGAACCAACTGACACCCATGCTTCAGTGATTGAAGGTCAGCTCAACACGAAGGCGATAATCATAGACAAGCTGGCAGATATTCACGTGTTTTCAAGAAATATATACGACGAAGCATTTCCCGGCGCGGATTTCAATCTGAGCGGGGGGCGGGTGATCGGAAAAGAAGCCGGAACCGGAAATGACATAACGAATTATAACGAGAATCTCTCAACAGGCGTGACGGGTGACATAAATGTTACTGACATTCCCCCGGGGAAATATAATATTGTTCTGAATGAGCCGGGATATGCTCTGATTGGTTCGGATATCGTTTTTCCGATAGCGCTGGAGCCGGATCAGAGCCAGACAGTCAATCTTATTATTGCCAGCGCGAGCCAAGATTCACTAATAGTAACCGTCAAAGATTCTGAAACGGCACTTGCGGTTTCAGGAGCAAGCGTTCGGGTTTGGAATGGCGTGGATTTTGATGCGACGCTTATCACTGGACAAATGGGACAAGTTTATTTTCCGCCAAATACGGATCCGCCGACCGTTCTCAACGCAGGCGACTATAATATCGAGGTTACGGCCGCTAACTACGAAAATTATTCTGGTTCAGAAATGATCAGCCAATTGACGCAAAAACAAGTGAATCTGGCTCCGGTTCCTAACCCCTGATTTTTTATGACGAATAAAAAGACGAAAAATTTTTCCCAGCAAGGCCTAACACTTGTCGAGATGCTCATTGCGATTTTCATTTTCGTTATGATGATGACGGGGTCGGCATTTCTTTTGAGCCAGATATATAAGCGCTATGGTTTCGCGATGGAACAGGGAATGTCAGTGAATGAAACGCAACGAGTCATGAAAATAATGGTTGAAGAAATCAGGCGGGCAAGACAGGCTGACTCTGGCGCTTATGCCGTCGTGAGCGCTGACGATTTTGATTTCGTGTTTTATTCCGATATTGATGCCGACGGCGAGACGGAAAGAGTGCATTATTACCTCGAGGATAGCGCGATAAAGAAAGGAACGGCCGAGCCCAGTGGAATTCCGCCAACGTATCCCGGCAATGACCAGTCTGTTTCAACTATCGCGGAAAATATTCAAAACGCGCTGGATGAACCCTTGTTTTCGTATTATAATTCGGATTACCCTGATGACCAGATAAATAATCCCCTAGCTGTTCCGGTGGCTCAAGTCAGTCAAATAAGACTTATTAAAGTAGACATCTTTTTCAATCTCGATCCCTTTCACGCGCCTGATAATATTCGGCTGGAATCTTACGTGGAAATGAGAAATTTAAAGGACAACTGGTGATATGTTGAACCAAAAACCAAAAACCAAAAACCAAAAATACAAAAGTCACGGTTCGGCCCTTATCTTCATCGTCATCATTGCGACGATCGGAGCAACGATCATCGTAGGACTTGTCACTTTTATTGTAGCGCAAGATAAGGCCAGTCGGCGGGTCGCTGCACGTGAACAAGCCTTCCAAATGGCTGAAGCGGGCATTTATTGGTATCGCTGGTATTTGGCCCACACTGTCGAAGGAAGGCCTGTCCAGGAAAAAAGAGAGTTTTGGGAAAGCGGAACGGCTTATGGAGTAGATGCTCCCTACGAAGCGGAAGTCAACGATCCGGAAGGGGGAGCGCAGGGAAAATACAAACTGGAAGTGACGCCACCGGGAGTTGATTCAACGGTAGTAATCGTGAAAGCGACCGGGTGGACTTATAAAATGCCAAACGTGCAACGAATCGTTCAAGTTCGGTTTCGCCAGCCAGCCTGGTGCGAATACGCGGTTGTGGCTGATGATTTCATGCGTTTTGGGTCGGGCACGGAAGTTTTCGGGATGATACATTCCAACAAAGGCATTCGTTTTGACGGACTGGCCCACAACGTGATTTCCAGCCTCGTTCCCGAATATGACGACCCCGACCACAGCGGAGATCCCGAATTTGGGGTTCACACTCACGTTTCTCCAGTGGATCCGCTTCCTCCTAACGCGGTTCCGGACCGGCCGGATGTTTTCGCGGCGGGACGCACTTTTCCCGCGCCGGATAAAAACTTTAACGCCTTAATTTCCAATTTAGATCTCATGAGGGATGAGGCCGTGGCAGAAGGTCTTTATTTGGGAGCGACTAACACGACTGTTCAGCAGTGTAGCTGGGTGAGAAGGAGGATTGGTGGCCGCTGGCAATGGGTCTGGGAATGTCAGGATGTCGATGTGCCGGTTCGGGGGTACCATATAGTTCTCAAAACCAGTCCGGCCCACAGCATGGATGTAAGCATGGTAACCGAATATAATTCTAGCAGTTATGAGATAACAAGTGAGACAGCATCAGTCAGCTACCCAATTCCAGATAACGGTATTGTTTTCGTCGAAAACTTCACCTGGGTGGAGGGAACGCTCGATGGCGACCATCTCACTATTGCCGCAGCCGATCTTTCACCGAATCCGGTGCTGAAGGATATTTATATCAATCACGATATTTTATATACTGATAAAGTGGGAGATGACGCCGACGGGCCGGACATTTTGGGACTGATCGCCCAAAATAACGTTTCTGTGGGCCTTTATAGCGATGATAATTTGGAAATTGACGCGGCACTCCTGGCGCAGAAAGGAAAGGTAGGGCGAAATTACTACTCATGGCCGCTTTCGCCCGTGGATTATGTCCATCGGGATATAATCACGGTTTATGGCTCCATTGTGACGAAGCAAAGATATGGCTTTGCCTATACAGATGGAACGGGGTATCACGACCGTATTCTAAATTTCGATAATAACTTAGTTTACTGGCCGCCACCGTTTTTCCCGACCGGGGATAAATACCAGATTGATTTGTGGGAAGAGCTATAGAAAAATTTAAAATCAAAAATGAAAAATTAAAAATTTTGGTGTCCCGCTAAGCAGGACGACAAAAATAAAATAAGAAATGAGTTTTTTGCTTCACAATTTATTTGGAAGAAAACCGAAAGGTTTTGGGCTTGAGATTGAGGATCAATCGCTCAAGGCTTTTATGATAGAAAAAAGAAAAAGAAAAAAATGCCGCGTGCTTTCGTGCGGGATGAGAAATATGAAAAAAGGAATTGTTCAAGAAGGACAAGTCATTAATGTTCAGGCTCTCGCCTCCGAAATAAAGGAGCTTGTAAAAACCACTAAGCCCTGGCCGGTCAGAAGCAAATTTGTAGTTTTTTCAGTTCCCGAAAACAGATCTTTCATTCGGACAATCACGATTCCAAAAATGGAAAAAGAAGAGGCTACCGAAGCTGTCAAATGGGAAACAGAGGCGAATATCCCCGTGGCTATGGATAAAGTCTATCTTGATTGGCAGGTTATAGAAAATCGCGGTGAGAATAACGAGATTCTTGTCGCGGCTGTTCCCCGGGACGTCGTAGACAAATACAGCGAAGCTATGAAGCTCGCCGATCTGGAAGTTTTGGCCGTTGAAATTGACATTATCGCGACTGTGAGAAGTCTCACTGGCGGAAAAAATTTTTCGGACAACCCGGTTATTATCGTGGACTTAGGAGAAGACAGAACAAGCCTTGCTATTTCAAAAAAACAGGTTCCTTATTTCACTTCGAGCATCCCTTTAGGAGGGCGTACGTTTACGGACGCGCTCCAAAAAGGCCTGGGAGTGAGCTTTGAAAAAGCGGAAGAATTGAAAGTGAAATACGGCTTGGGCAAAATGAAAAAAGACGACATGCTGTACAAAATATATAATCCTCTTGTTGAGAATCTGATAACGGAAATGAACAAATCAATCGCATTTTTTGAAGACACGATCAACCAGAAGGAAAAAGTTCAGAAAATTATTCTTTCCGGGGGCGGCTCGCTTTTGCGGGATTTGGTCGGATATCTTACCGAGCGCATGAAAAAAGAAGTTTTCATAGGAAACGCTATCCTCGACCTAGATATTCCCAATGATTTTTCAGAGGGAGTGCAAAAAGGCATGGCTCCTTTTGCCACGGCAGTTGGCCTGGCAGAAAGGGCCTGTTATCCAGATGATTAAGATCAACCTTCTTTCAGACAAAGAAAAAAAAGAACGACTAACCGATGAAAAAGTCGGCACAATTGTTCGACTTGGATTTTCGGTCGTATTTTCTCTTCTCATCCTATCTTTGGTTATGTTTTCAGCGCTCATAATCCTCGACATAAACCTCAAATCAGTCAAAGAGGAATCGAAAACTTTCCCGACAGGTTCGGCAAGGGAAACTCAAGAGGCCGAGGAACTTCTCAAAGAGGTCAATGAAGCATCGCAAAAGATCGAAAGTAATCTAAAAAATATTCCGTTTTGGGGAAAAATTATTAGAAAAATTTCCACGATCTGCCCTGTTGGGGTGAAAATAGCCAATATTCACATTGAAAAAGAGCATATGAGAATCATCGGATTTTCAAAAACGCGCGAAGATTTCCTTGCCTTCCAAGAAAGGTTGAAAAATGATGATTTCAAAAATTTTAGTTCTCCGGTTTCAAACCTTGTTTCGCCGAAAGATTTTTCTTTTACGGTGGAATTTGACATCGACAAAAACTATCTTAGCGTGCCCTGACAATTTTTATGCAAAGCAAAGTTGACAAGAAAATAACG
>Ga0154694_114_pt1 | contig 12921 bp, 13 predicted proteins | sample Rifle2008BG13ft_FD_105712 | JGI IMG/M metagenome (GOLD analysis project Ga0154694, IMG submission 105712) | Candidatus Moranbacteria bacterium RBG_13_45_13
ATTTGAAAAATCAACTGCCATTTCCAATTCAGATTTTTCAGATCGTCCCAAAGCCCGAATAATAAAATCGCGAGCCCCCCCACCAAAATCCCCGCTATTGGTTTCGTGATAACTAAATTTTTATCCAGCAAAACCAGCAACGCAAAAACTAAAATCACAACCACTCCACCCAGCCTTCTCCTAAAGCTAAGCTTTAGGAGCGGCGAAAGCTTAGCTTTAGAACTAGCTTTAGAATTATCTTTCGCCCGCAGCAAAAACCAAATCGAGATGATCGAAATAAGAAACGAGAATACAAATGGCACAATAAATTTTGCCGGCACTTGACTATTTATTAGGATTATGATACGATTAAACATCGTAAAACCTCGCCTTTGCGAAAGCAAATGGCTTAAATAAGCTCAATTCTGGAGGATTTCCAAATGAAAAGGATGCCGTTAGTTCTTTACCAATTGATCAAGCTGTTGGCATTACTTGCAGTGTTTTTATGTATGTCCCTATTTATTGCAAGTGCTGCAGCGTGGCAATGGGGATCCATGGATTTATGATTTTCGATTTTCAACTGGATCCCGGGTCAAGCCCGGGATGACAAAAAATACAAAATACTAAATACCAATTACTCTTTCCGCACCTTCTCCGTCACCCAGAATTCGCCGAAGTATTTGCCAAAAAGAATGCGGGTTTGGGAATCGACGGCCGGCATCGCTCCCAGAAACGGCGCGGTGATGGGAACCAGAACCCACTGCAAAAACATATAGATATAGCGCTTGCGCGAATATCTCGCCGGCCGCGGCGGAAGCAAAAGCAGGCTCAAAAACATAGAAACAATGAGTCCGATGAGCGCCGCGTTCATGAGATAGCGCGTCATATAGGGAAGATTGTGAGCCAAAACGCTCTGATTGAACTGCGGCCCGCCGATGATGACAGGCAGCCACCCCAGAAGCGCGATGATGAAAGCGTTGGTCGCCCACGACCAGTGCCCCTCGAGCATCGTGAGAAGATAGCGCAATTTTTTGCGCCTGGGAATTTTTTTGTTGGCAAGAAAGGCCCGGGCGAGGAGCGGAAAATTTTCAATGCCGTATGCCCAGCGCCGCTTTTGCTTGTACTGGTTGACAATTGTTTTCCAGTAACTTTTGGCGAGCACCGCGTCCAGAGACACCGGAAGATAAATCGGTTTTACCTCATAGTCACCATCGAAATAATTGTAGCACTTCCAAAAAATGAGGCTGTCTTCCGAAATGACGTTCACCGGCCAGTAGTCAACGTCCACGATGGTTTTGAACGCTTCCGAGTGAGAAGAAAACGTGACCATATGCTCCGGCCGCATGGCTTCGACCATATGCCAGAAGGAGGAGCCGGTGACGATGATCCGCACGAAAGCGTTTGTATCCCAGATATTGTTGTGATACATCGGAAGCGGCTGATAGGCAAACCGCAGTCTTTTTGGTTCGGTGATATATTTCCAGGTGAGAGCCGCGAAATACTGCGGATGAGCGCAGGTATCGCAGTCGAAATTCGACAAAATCACATATTCGAGCGGGATGTTTTTTTCTTCAAGGTATTTTTTGAGAATTTTCGCGGCATAGGTCGCGTTCGAAGATTTCATTTTCATCTCCCCCGGTTGAACTTTGTGAACCGTCACCAGAAAATCAAAGAACTTTCCTGCGAATTTTTCTTTGAGATATTCTATTTTGCGGTTTCTGTCCTGGGGGTTTTCCCGCTCTTCCGTCGCGAGAAGAATTATAAATCTTTCGTTCGGGTAGGCCGATTTTTCCACGGCCCGGATCGCCGGCTCGATTATTTCCGGCCCCTCGTTGGCGGTCGGAAGCAAAATCACGTGATAGACTTCTTTCCAGTCAAACATTTGGCCCTTGTTTTTCCTGACGGCCTTTAGTTCTTTCAAAAAATCTTCCACTGATCGGATTTTTTCCTTGAGCATCTTTCGAGATCTGGAAAAAATCCGCCACCAGCAGCACCCAAAATCCTTCCTGAGATCTTTCAGATTATTTTTTATCTCATCATAATATTTTTCCGGATCGCTTATCTTCTGACAAGCCTCAAGCCAGTTGATCCGCTTGTGGCGCTTCATTTTGCGATAAGCCGCGATGGAATAGGCGGAGATATAAATCGTGCGGAAAAGCCAGTATATGTCAAAGGCGATTATAAAAACAGCTACCCAGATCGGAAGCAGAAAGGAAAACACAAACATCCCAATGAGCGTAAACCAAGTGAGAATTCCGGGAATAACCTCAAATGCACGCTGAAGCCGGTGCTCATGAGGATCGGTTGTTCGGGGATTAGGATAAGAAAAAGTTTGGGAATCACCCATAAAACTATACCAGATGTCTAATTTCTAATTAATCTAATTAACCTAATCAAGCCCCAAATCCCAATCCTCAAAATACTTTGATAATAGTCATTGAGTAATTGGGAATTGATTAGAAATTAGGATTTAGAAATTAGAAATTAATTATTATGACGCTGATTACTCCCACCGCCATCAAAAGCTGGAGAGCGAGCGCCGTCCCGGCAAAAAGATAGGAAACAAGCCTCTCCTTGTAGTAGAAAAATCGCGAAAGGACAATATTGGCCGCCAAGAGAATCACCGCCAAAGTCGGCATAAAAAAAACGCTTTTCCAATTTCCAATCGCGTCAATTCCGAAATAGATGTTGTAGTGCAGGATTATCGGAAGATCCGTTGGGACAACCGTGCGAAAAAGCGCGATCCATATTCCTCCGTTCGCGAGCACCGCCAACACCAGTGAAAAAAATATCACCGGATCGGTCCAGTATCCGTGCCAGAAAAATCTCTTCAGTCTTTCTTTTGTTTTTGAACTCAAATTATTGGGCATCTTTTTCAACCTTAGGCAGCTTCAGACTTTCTGAAACAACCTCCAGCTCCTTATCCTTGGTTTTCTCAAGCTCCATCTGAAACTTTTCCATCCTCCGGTCAGTTAGGTCATATTTGTTATGGGCATTTTTAATATGCGTACCCAAAGCTACAAAGTCGCCTCTTATTCTCCCGAAATAAAGCTCAAGGTTTTTTATATTTTTGAAAATTGCCTTGGCATTCTCGGCGATTTTCATTCCGCTAAGTCCCATCACAATTGTACCAAGATAGGCGTTAAATATGTTCGGCGACACGGGTATCACCCCTTTTTCCTTGGCATAATCAAATAAATTCTTGTTGCCAAAATCGTGGCTAATGATCTCGTAATAAACGTTTTCCGCGGGTATGTACATAAAAGCAAAATCCGATGTTCCCTCATTCGGCAAAATATATTTTTGGGCGATAGCGTCGATATGCTTTTTAACATCGCTATAAAACTGCTTTTTATGGAGGTCTTTTTGCGGTTCGTTTTCCGCTTCGATTATTTTTCGAAAATTTTCCAACGGAAATTTGGAATCTATGGGTATCAAATAGTCTTTCAGTTTCACAACTACATCCACTTTTTCACCACTTTTGAAGCTGTATTGCAAAACATAGAGATCTTTGCTTAATTTTTGACTTAGCAAATTTTCAAGTAAAAATTCTCCCATAACTCCCCGCAGTTTTGGCGCGTTCAGTATGTCATGCAAAGAGGAAATATCTTTGCTGGCTTCATAAACTTTCTGCGTCTGCTCTTCCAGTTTTGCCAACTGGGTTTTGACTTCGGCATAAGACTTACTGGCGTTGTCGAGCCGATTGGTATTTTCTCCGAGCCGCTGATCGACGCTTTTTTGAATCGTCCCCAAAGTTTGCGAAAGAAGCTGAATTTGATTGGTTAGGTTGCTCACGATGCCGTCATCTTTTTTTTCTAACTCTTCTTTTTTTGAATCCGCTATTTTCTTGCGCAAAGAGAAAATAAAGCCCGCAAGGGCCAAAATAACAAATACCAAAAATACTAAAAAGTAAACATTCACCATAAAAGATAGCTAGCGTTTAATTGACCTAATTGACCTAAAAAAATCCCAGTACCCAAATCCCAAATTTAGACATTAGATATTTTATAATTGGGATTTGATTAGAAATTAGGTTAATTAGAAATTAGAAATTTTAGCCTACTTTCTCCGATTCGCAATTTCCTTCAAATTCGGTATTCTGCAGACGATTTCCTCGTACGGCCCTTCCAAAAATTCCATTATGAACTTGTCGAGCATGTCGGTGCGGTACTTGAATTCTTCCGAATTCATCACGGAGTAATTTATTTCTTTTCCGACTTCGGCTTCGAGGCTCTCAAAAAGATGCTTCATCTTGGCCCGGCTCAATTCATCTCCCACAATCAGAAGATCCGCCCGGCCCTTGGGATGATTCAAAAACACGCCTGACATCAGAGCCAGTTTCACCTTTCCCAAATTTTTCACCCGCCCCAAACTGCGGCACTCGGGCAGAGTATTCGATTTCACGACCAGATTCCGAAGTTCGGGGAAAAAAACAAATTCCCGGTTTGTGTGAAAAAATCTTCTTCCCTTACGAACTCGCCCCGCGATCATTTTCATCTTTTCGAGCCGCGCCAGTTCCCGATTAACATCAGTGGACCTCATTTTGTTTTTTTTGACGACCTCCGAGAATGAAAATTCCTGTTTGTCGTTGAGCATGAAAAACTTCATAAGCCTTGACCTCACCCGCGATTCGAAAAGCTGGGAAAATATTTCGGACATATTAAAAAAATAAAGTATTATGCGAGAAAATAACTGAAGATATTATAAATCCAAAGGGCGAAAAAGTCCAATCTGTTCGCATAACGCGAAACACACAACTCGTAACGTTATAATTGCTTCAACTCTTGCTATAAACGGCGTTATGCGTTTCGAGTTACGAGTTAGGTGGCATCGATTGATATTTTCCAATCTTTTCCCTATAATATGGCAAAATGAACCATTCTCCAAAAAAACGCAGAAATGAATGGCCGAAAGGCATTTTTCGGGATATCTTTGTTTGCTCCAAACAGGAGCTGTCTCCCTTTGGAATTGTCTTCGTTCTGTCTGCTGAAAATTTTGAAGAGCGTGATCTCGGCACCATATTCGGCATAATCAAAGTTGACGACTTCTCGGAAAATTCCTCCTATGTTGCCAATCTCCTTGTTTCCGTCATTAAAAAAGAGTATTTTTCAAAACTTCACCGTTCCCCGGAAGAGAGCTTCGAAATAAGTCTTCGAAAAGCCAATTTGGCTCTTGCTGAACTGGCCCGCCATGGATCACTGGACTGGTCGGGGAAAATAAACTTTGTGAGCGGCGCCTTGGAGCGAAACAACCTTCACTTTGCCTGCCTTGGAAATGTTTTCGCGTTTCTTTTGAGAGACGGGCAAATCGCCGAGATCAGCCGGGATCTTGAAGAGGAGCGCGAAGCAGAAACCCACCCGCTCAAAACTTTTGCCAACATTTCGAGCGGCAAGCTGGAAAAGGACGACAAATTGATTTTCTCGACAGGTGATCTCAATGAAATATTTTCCAAGGAAGAGCTTCGCCAAAATGCCGCCCATTTTTCCCGCGAGGAATTTCCCCACTTTCTTGAAGTATCGCTCGAGGCCAACAGCCAGCTCGCCGGAGCAATTGTGCTGGATTTTGCCCATGAGCCCAAAATCAAGACCCCGGCTTTTCCTGAAGCGCCGGCTGGCCGGCAAGAAACCTTGGAATATGCCGGGGCAAAGCCGGCCAAAAAAATAGATTCTTTCGTCGAATTTCCCGAAGAGCCGGAAGTTCCTTCCGTTTCCGAAATTTTGCCGGCCGAGAGTCGGGAGGGCGTCCCCGTTTGGAAAAAAATCTTGTTTTCTTTGAAAAATTTATTTCTGCGCGTATCGGACGGAATAAAAAAATATTTTCTGAAATTCTTCTCGTATCTTCGCAACTTCCAATACAGAGACAAAGTGAGAAACTTGAACATCAAAAAAACCCTGACAGCGACCTACTATTTTGGAAGGAATGCCCAATATTCATTCATTCGGGCAAAGAACAGATTCCAGGAGCTGGAATCCGCCAAAAAGAAACGCTATGCGGGAATATTCGCGGCGGCTGCTTTGGTTTTGGCAATCGCGCTTGTTTTCGCGATCAGGAGCAAAAACACCGTCCAGCCCGCGCCGCCAGCGCAAAATATTCCCGTCGAGACCAAGCCGGTGCTGGCTTTGGATGACATTGAAGCCCGATCCGTGGAAAATATCGAGGAGGTGGCAAGTCTTCCCAGAGAAGGCGCCGAAATTGCGATCTTGAGCGGCACGCTCTACACCATTTCCGGACAAGACAAGTCGGTGGTCAAAACAAATCCCGAGACGAAAACAAACGAAGAAATAAAAAGCGACATATCATCCGGAAATTTTCGCCTTATCTCTCCAATGCCGAACCTCAACGCGCTCTTTTTGCTTTCCGGCGACAACAAAATAATCACCCTCACTCCGATCAACAACAAATTTCAGGAAAACAACATCCCGCTCCCGCAAAACCCGAAAATTCAAGACATTAAAAGTTATCTGACTTATCTTTATGTTCTTGATGCGGCAAATAATCAGGTTTATCGCTATCCCCGTTCCGAAGGCGGTTTCGGCGAAGGCCAGCTGTGGCTCCGCGCCGCGCCAAATCTCAAAGACGCGAAGGGCATCGCTATCAATGACGATTTATATATCGCCGAGAGCGGCAAGATAACCGCTTATCTTCAGGGACGAATAGATGAAAAAATAAATTTCGAATCTCCGCAGACGCAGCTTGCCGTCGACAGTATATATTCCGAACCGGGAATGGATTTCGTTTATGTTCTCGATAGCAAAAACCGCCGGATAATCAGATATACAAAAGACGGAAAAATTTCAGTGCAATATTTCAGCGAATCAATCGCGGGCATCAAGGATTTTGTCACGGATGAAAAAAATAAAACAATTTATCTTTTGAAAAACAACCAGCTTCTCAAGTTTTCCGCGGAATAAAACGGGAACAAAATAAGAACACACCAGTAATCTAGTTTACTGGTGTGTCCTCTGCTATGTTTGAAATAGCGGTTTTTTGTTATTTTAGATTCACAGTTGCTCCCGCTTCTTCCAGTTTTTTCTTCAGCTCCTCCGCTTCGGCTTTGGGAGCTTTTTCTTTGATTACTTTCGGAGCGGCGTCAACCATATCTTTGGCATCTTTCAAACCTTTCCCGGTGATTTCGCGGACAACTTTGATGACGTTTATTTTTGCGTCCCCCGCCGCGACGAGTTCGATGTCAAATTCGCTCTTTTCGGGAGCAGCTTCTCCAGCTTCCGCGCCTCCGGCAGCAGGACCGGCCGCCATCATCATCGGAGCCGCCGCGCTCACGCCGAATTTTTCCTCCAGAACTTTCACCAGTTCCGAGAGCTCGAGAACCGACATCTTTTCAATCTCACTGACGAGAGATTTGAATTTTTCGGGAACCTCGATTTCTTTTTTATCTTCTTGCTTAACTTCTTCGGTCATAGGATTTTAAATTATGATTTATGAATTATGAGATTAGTTTAATCAGTGTTTGGATTCGTTATTTTTCGTGTTTATTAAACACGAATTCAACGAATATTTACACGAATATAACTAAATGCCACTTTTCTCAGCAACGGCTTTTAGTACATTCACCAGATTCCTCAAATTTCCTGCCAGCACATTCACGAATCCGGAGACCGGCGCGTTGATCGTTCCGACGAATTTTGCCAGCAATTCTTCTTTTGTCGGCAATTTCGCGAGCGCCATCACTTCTTCGGCTGAAATCAGCTTGTTCTCCAGCACGCCTTCGAGCATTTTGAAACTTTCATTTTCTTTTGAAAATTTCGCCAAAACTTTCGCCGCCGAAACTTCGTCAGCTTCGCCAATCGCGACACCGATTTGTCCTTCCATTTCTTTCAGATTGACATCAATTCCGGCATTTTTGAAAGCCAGCTCAATCAGTTTTTTCTTGCTGATTTTATAGCTTGATCCGGTTTTCCGCAGTTCATCGCGCAGATTTTTCATCTTGGCGACAGTGGTGCCGGAATAATCGGAAAAGATGGCCACTTTTCCGGCTTTAATCTGCTCTGTAAGTTTCTTCACTAATTCTTCTTTTTGTGACCGAGATAACATGTATTTTGCGTTATAGCTTGGTGCTCTCTTCACGAACTACGAAATATTACGAATATACGAAATTTTCATAAACAAAAAATCTGTTTTTCCACAGATTTAGAAACAGCAATATGATTGCCAGTTTTCCTCATTGGGAATTACTCGTCCCTGTTAAATAGTCGCCTTCTGCGAATTTAACGGGATAAACCCAATTTCTGCGGAAAAAAATATTTAATTACTTTATGATTATATATTATTAAAATATTCTGTCAAGCGTATTTATTGTAATAAAGAAAAAAGAGTCTCACGAGTTGCGTGCCCCTAACAATGGATTTGAACCATTGCGACTCGAAGGGGAAAAATGCCTTATAAGGCCACTTGATGATATCATTATAGCAAAAGTATAATCTATGTCAAATTTTACCGTAAAAAAACCGGCAAGCTCGAAGACTTGCCGGAGTTCGATAAAAAATCCTTAGTTGAAATTTTGAATCACCCTCTTGACCCATTCCGGCCGGCGAAGCGCCGCCGTGCAAAGGCTGATTGCCCAACTTTTGGACGAGCGATTGCAATTCAAGAGATTAGTATAGCGACCCAGTTTTTCATCATCGACGATGCCGCACCCGAGAATTACAGGGCCGTCGAAATACTCAATAACCCTCGAATTATATTCGAACGCCATTTCGAAAGCCGGACCGCCGGAAACTCCGCCTCCTCCGACTTTATGGAGCGGTGATACTTTGTCGGGAAAAAGCAGATTGTAAGGGATGGTATTTACGGCATGCAGGATATTTGCTCCGGCCCCCCTCAATTGCCGAGCGAATTCCAGCGGATGAACCAAACTGATTTTGGCAATGATGATCAATTTGGGAAAATACCTTTTCACTTGCTTCACCAACCAAACGGCATTTTCGACGTTGTCCGCGATACATTCTTTAGTATTGGGACAGGAGAAATTGAGTTCCAGCGCCCAAAATTTATCGTCCATCCTCCAGCGATAATTCGCGATGACATCGAAAACATCTGCCTTTGCCTGTTCCTTCCCTTGTCCAAATTCCGGAAAGAAATTAGGAATGAGCTGTACTCCGTCAGCAACCGCTTGAATAATTTCCCGGCTGTGTTTTTCCACGCCCTTGTTCGTCAAGCCGTAGGCGTTGAGCATGCCATCGTCACCGAGACTCTGAATATATTTCCATGTCCAAGGACGCAACAAGTGGAAATTTCCGCTCCGCTCGTATCGCGTCATGGATTTGGAAATACGCGTTGTTCCGGTTACGTTGGCCGTCCGGATCATATCGCCATAATCCCGATGAGTCGTATAAGGAAAAATTCCCCGTCCATCATACCCGCAAGCGGTCGAAATGACCACTGTTGATATTTTCCTCCCTTCCCCGAAACTTATCATCGCTCTTTCCTCCTTATTCTTCGACTGGAACCGGAAAATAGAGTTCCGATCCGCGCCATGGATTTTCAACGACACCATTATTATACTGCAGAGAGTCAATTTGTTTCTCGAGTCTGTAAACTTTCATCTGGTTGATAACGGGTATTTGGAAAAAATTCGCGGCATTGAAGCACAGCAAACGAACAACCTGTTGATTGGCCAATCCCAGTTTCCGGGCCAGTGTCAGGATAACCGGAACCATTTCCTGGTTCGAAGACAACCCGCCAAATCCCCTGCTCGTCTTTTCTCCGAGCGTGTGCGGCGCGTTGTCGGAGCCGACGAAAATAAGCGGATTATCCATCTTGAGAAGACTCACAAGAAATTCCCGATGCTCCTTTGGCCGCAAATTATTGTAGCATTTGTAGAAAACCGGATTGAGTCTCGGATTCCAATTCGTCCCATCCGCATCGAACCACAAATAGTGGGGACACAGCTCAAGCGCCACTTGCGTTCCCCTTTCTTGAGCGTGAAGAATCAGTTCCGCACTTTCAATGCAGGAAACATGACAAATAATGATTTTAGCTTGTGGAAAGTCCCGCGTCATTCTCAAAATCTTTTTCACATACGATACCTCCGCCCGGATGGTGTTTCCTTCGAGGGAAATAATCTCCGGATCATCGCAGTGGAAGGCCACAGGCTTTCCGCTGATTTCGGAAAGATTAAGCAACTTCAGGATCGTAATGTCATCCGCCACACCGATTGTGCCGGTTGTCACCGTTTCTCCGGATTTTCCAAGGGGGTAAACCTTGATACTGACAACAGCCGGGTTATTGAGAGCTCCACGACACTCTCTCAAGTTTTCATCGGTCGCGCCGAAGTACACGTATTGCTGATGCTGAACTCCCAGCTCTTCCCGGGCCCGATCGATAATCTTGAGATATCTCTCAAGTACCTCCGGATTGACAATCGGCGGACTGGTGTTAGGCATAAAGAAAGAAGTCGTGATCAGTCCTTTCTGGGCTTCGGCCATAGTTTGCTTAACTGTTGTTTTGTAGGATTGATCCATATCGCGCGCATGACAATGTGGATCAATGATAACGCTTGGCAGATTTACGGTCTCTTTCAGCATAATTCCTCCCGAACTTTTTATTCAGATATGTAATTATTAAGGACCAAATTCTTTCGATAAATATAGCTTGAATATTATTGAAGTGTCAAAAAATCCCGCTCTAGCAGGATTTTGCAACTCGAAAAGCGATTGTCGAAACAAGCTACAAACCGTACTTCGCTTTATTCGCCTCGTGCTCTTCGACCGTCCGCGAAAAAATCGTTTTCCCCGTTTCGGGGTCGCTCAAAAAATAGTTGTAATCCGTTTCGGTCGGATATATCGCCGCGAGGAGCGAATTCATTCCTGGATTCGCGATCGGACCCGGAGGCAGACCGCGGTTTATATACGTGTTATAGGGCGATGGCGTGCGCGTGTCTTCGTATGAATACTGTTTTTTCTCCTTCCCGAGAACATAGGCAATGGTCGCGCAGCTTTGCAGCGGCATGCCGGCGCCTATTCTGTCCCAGAAAATTCCGCTGGCGATTTTCATATCGTCGGCAGTCTTCACTTCTTTTTCCAAAATACTCGCCATTGTCACGATTTCGAAAATCGTGCGATTCTGTTTTTTGATTTCCTCGCGCATTTCGGGAGTACTTTTTTCATCAAAATTGAGAAGCATCCGGTTGACGATGCTTTCCGCGCTTGCGTCTCTCCAAAAAATATAGGTGTCGGGAAACAAAAATCCTTCAAAGCTGGCTTTTGCCGGCTTAGTTTTCAGAAAGTCATAATCGTTTTTCACGCCCTCGCCATTTTTCACTTTTTGCGAAAAGCCATCCCCGTCAAATCCTTTATTTTTCAAAATTTCAGCCATATCCTTCGCGCTCGTCCCTTCCGGAAAAGTCACTTTTATTTCGTTCGGGATTATTTCCCCCATTGAGAGCACCTGCACGATTTCCGGAATGGTCATTGAGCCGCGGATTTCATATTTCCCCGCCTGAAGTTTTTCCCGGCTATCCGTTTTCCAGATGTAGTAGTTGAAATAGAAATCGCTCGCGATCAAGCGCGATTCTTCCAGTTTATTGGCGATATCTTTCACGCCCTCGCCTTCAACAATTTCAAACGTTTGCGAAATATTCCCCGTACCGCGCGAAAAAGAGGCCTCTCGGTCGAAGATATAAAACTCCGCGAGGGCCAAAACAAAAAAAAGACCGACGACTATATAGATTTTTTTTGAAGTAAGCATATGGTTTACCCCTCACCAAATCCTACATGAAATTTCCGTATATGCCTTTTTACAATTATTTGTGCCACGCGAAGATTTGGTGCGGGGCTTTTCTCTGCTACGAATATAATAGCAGATTTTTTCACCCCTTACCACAAATTCGGCTTGCAACAAGAACTTGATATCAAGCCAAACGAAAAACAAAGAACAACAAATGAATGATTATAAATTTGTGGTACGGGGTTTCATTTGCCAAAAATTTACCCCCACACCAAAACTTCGGTGGGGGGTATAATATTGCTAGGCTAAATCAGAATCATTTTCTTTCCCGAATCCCGGCTCGCCAGTCTTCAATCCTGCAGACTTCAATGGTCATTTCCCGCTCCTTGTAAAGATTCGGCCAATACCTTTGGACGAAGTCTAGTACAAATGGATCGGGATGACTTTCCGGGTCTAGGAGTTGACCTTGGCATTTCGTGCAAAGAGGGCCCTCCTTATATGAATTTAGGGACACCCCGCAAGGGCAGTTCCTCTCATCATAAACATATGGAGGAGGTCTTCCTTCGGAACCCATGATGACTCCCTGGGTGTAGTTAAAAACGGATGAAGAGTTTGGCTTCGAATTATCCTCGCCGGGAAAAACGAATTTCTTTCCCGACAGCGAAGCAATGCATTGAATGTATTGTATTTCCACCTCGAGGTGAGTCAAAGGTGCGCCCGTATCCGGATTATATAATGCCCATCCACCAAGACTCATAAAGAACATCCCTCCTTTATTTCTTATTTGAAATCAAATTAGCTTATAATAATATTTCCAAAATGTCAAGCGCTGCTATTTCTTATATCTTATCTCCCATTTCTCATATCTCTTCATTCTCCCATTATCTGCAGCGCCACTTTTCTCGGCCTTGCATTATCAAGTTCAACCGCAAAAATTCTCTGCCATTTTCCAAGCTGTATATCGCCCTTAATAATATTCAAATAACAGCTGGTTGGTAAAAAAGTTGCTTTGCAATGTGAATGTCCGTTTTTTGGTTCATTGGGGTTCATATTCACCGTCCGGATGTCGAAATTGTCGTGCATATATTTCGTCGTCCTCGGCGCGACTTTGTCCAAAACTTTTTTGATGTCGGAAATAAGCAAAGGCTCCGCTTCCTGAACCAAAACCGCCATTGTTGTGTGAAGACTTTGAATATTTATTACGCCCCGCTTGATCCCCGCCTTTTTCAATTTCGCCTTAATTTTGTCCGTGATGTC
>Ga0154694_101_pt17 | contig 12750 bp, 13 predicted proteins | sample Rifle2008BG13ft_FD_105712 | JGI IMG/M metagenome (GOLD analysis project Ga0154694, IMG submission 105712) | Candidatus Moranbacteria bacterium RBG_13_45_13
TGTTTTCGCGATCCCTCATCGCTTCTTTGATATTAGAATTCGGCTATTTTGTAATCGGAAAATTCAACATCCATGAAATCAGTCCGGATTCCGGCGTAGCCTTCGTCCGAAAGTATGTTTTCTCCGAATTTTTTTCTTCCGTCATCCACGACAGTCAAGGCCAACTTCCAGTTTTCATTTTTGCCTTTGCTTACATAGAGCTTTATTTCAACGTCTCCGTCATCCGTGTTTCTGAATTCACTCCGGAGGCCGATCCATTCGCGGACAGGCAGCAAATTTGGATTGCTGTCTCTTTTATATTCTTCGCCCGCAAATATTTTTTTTTCGCTCAAAGTATAGTAATCCTCGTCGTACTTCTTTTTTATGACGGCCGCCCCGTCGACGCGAACGCCGGCATAATAGAGATTGTCCCCGTCTTCGTATCGGCTCATGAGCAAAAGCCCGTTTGATTCGTTGCGATTTTCGCTTTCGCTTCGGTTGATAGCGTTTATCTTGAAATACGCCTGCTGGCGAAAATTCTTCCATTTGGAACGGGCAACCAGCCGGAAAATGTTTTGGGGATGCATTCCTCCGTCAGTATCAGCGGGGTTGCTGGATTCATATTTTTGATACCATTTGGAATCGGAGGACAAATCGCCTTGAACGGTTTTCCCGACTCCGTTTTCCACCGTCATTAATCCCCCCGAGTTCACCCACCAGTCGGCGCTCGCGCTTTCACTCATTTTGGCCGTCTCATCCACGATCTCGTTTTTCTGAAAATTTTCTTCAAATGTCTTCGTTTCAGAGCCACCCCCGTCTTTTGAAGAGAAAAGTCCACCTGGCCTACTTGCTAATTTCTCAATCAGAAAAACCCCCGCCGCCGCAACAAGCAAAATAAGCATAATGATCCCAAAAAGTTTCACGGGTTTTTTTCTGTCTTGGTTGGAAATATTTTCCTCCTCCAATTTCATCTTTAAGTTACAAATCGCTGAAGAATAAAACTCCTCAGTGACTCCAAAATGATTAGCTTATATTTTAGCACAAATCGCGTATTTTGACATCACAGCGGAAAAACATCGACTTTTTTGATGCTGACGACGGCGTTTTCCGCGATGTCGTCCCAGATATAATATCCGATTCCGCCGGCCGCGAGCGACGGATTAAGTTTGCCTTCGAGCTCCTTTTTTCCGTCCAGGAAGCAGCTCATGGCGTCGCCCCGCACTTCAGCGCCAATTTCGTGATCAACGCCGGGCAGATTGCCAAAATTCCCTGGCTTGGCTGCCATTACCGTGCTTTTTCCATCAATTTTTTGTAAAATAGAAATCTCCGTCGTGTCAAAATTGCATACCGCGTAATTTTCCTCGTTTTTGTAGCGGACCACCTGGGAGACCGAGGCTCCGCTCGCGAGATGCACCTTGCCCCTCACAGAATAGTCTTTCCATAGCGATGATCCCAAAAGAACGGTCATGTTCCCTCCCCGCTCTTCCGCTTCGCTGATTGTCAAATCGCCCCATATTTTCGTGTTGCCCCATTTTGTGCGCCAGCCGCTGTTGTTCCAGAAGGTGTCGCTCCAAGGCAATAGCTTTTCTCTATTTTCAGCCAGCAGTTCCAAAAGATTATCGGTCCTGAAGCTTGAATCGACATTGATTCTTTTTATCATGAAGTTATCCGGATCAGGGAAATTCACGATGGGCTCGCTCAATTCTTCCTGATAAAATGTGAGAGGATAAATTTTGCTTATGTTTTGGGCAATAAAGTCCTGGGCTCCGGAAAAATTGTTTCCGGCTTGTCCGAAGTCATTGAAGGGATAGGCGAAAGAAACGACTTTCTGGTCAAGTTCACCCTCGATTTTTTTCTTCGAATTTTCAAGGTCGGCCAAAATCCTTTTTTTCGCTTCGTCCACAGTTTCATTGCGGTTTTTGTGAGCCAAAAAGAGAAGATTGCTCATGAAATGACCTTTTTCGCCCGCGGGATCAATCTGCATCCAATCATGGTCATAATCCCCGTGAGACTGTATTTCCCATCTTTTGCTTTTGGTCATTTCCTCGAGCTCGCTTTTCCCGAGATAAAAATTGTCTCCGGCGGAATTTTTCCCGAGTGACCGGCCCGTAATGAGAAACATGACCGCGTTGTACCCGAGAGCCCGGAAGATCGGGTCCGCTTCCCGGTAGCTGTCTTTTCTACCGTCATCAAAAGTGATGAGAATCGATTTGTCCGGCAGCTCTTTCCTCCCCTGCGTGTATTCGCTGAATTCTGACAAAGTAATCGTTTTGTAGCCAGCTCTCCGAAGAGCAAACATCTGATCTTGAAAATTCTGAAGCGTGATGTTGGTTCCATCCTCTTCCCAGCTGGGTTCGGTGATTATGCCGTGATAAAGAAGGACCGGAACAGATTTTGCGAATCGGCCTTCCGGATTTGGCGAGAAACTTTCTTTATTTTTATCATCAGCAGCCAGTGCCCTTTTATACTTGATGAAATCCATTTCCATTTTCAATTTGCTCCAGTCGAAAAATTTTTTGTTGTGGATGATGTTTATTCCGCTCGTCATGGCCAAAACCAGCATGGCAATCACCAGCACGAAGAATATTTTTATTATTTTGAGATTGAATTCAGCCACGTTCGCTTCGCTCAAATTAAAAATTAAAAGTGAAAAATGAAAATTTGAGGAATCGCTTCGCGATAACTGTTTAAAGAGATCAATTCGTGAGCGATAGCGAACACCAAAATTTTTACTTTTTCATTTTAAATTTTCAATTTACTCACCTCGTTCCCCATCCCCGGTCGTTGATGCGAGCAAGGGCCCAAAACATAAGGAACGACAAAACAAACAGATTGAAAAGCGTCCAGGGAAAAAGATAGAGCCAGTATTTGTTCTCCGGAGCCACGAAGCGGTAATAGGCGACAAAAAGAGCGGCCAGAAGCAGAAGTCCCGCCACGTGATAGAGAGGGAAAACGCCGCGCGCGATCGGGAGATAAAAAACGGCTCTGGCCGCCATGATCGGGGAGAGAAAAGTTACGCCGACCAGCGGAAAAAAATACGAAAAAGCGACGAAAGGCTGGGTCTTCCAGATGAATTTGGCGTTATAGATCGCGTTCACGAACCATGATTTTTTCCAGCGGATCTGTTGTTTCAGGAGCTGTCGCAAATTCTCCGGGACGATGGTCTCGGCTTTCACTCGGTTGGAATAGATCGTGCTGTAGCCGAATTTCAGGACCCGGCTGGTGAGAGCCCGGTCATCTCCCCAGGTTACGGGAAGGCCTAGAAATTTCTCGCCGAGCCATTCGTCAAGAATGGGCAGCAGAATCTTTTTCCGGTAGGCCGAGGCGCATCCACTGCAGCAAAAAACGGTGAGGAAGGTTGATTCCGCCGCCTTCAAAATGCGGAAAGACATGAAATAGTAAGCGGCCTGCATTTTGGTTATGAAATTTTTATCCGCGTTTTTAGGATCGGTGTGCGCCGAAACCGCTCCCACGTCCGGATTCCGGAACGGTTCGACGATTTTTCGAAAAGTTGCCGGGTCAATGAAGCTGTCGCTGTCGAGCTGAACGACGATCTCGCCTTTTGCCCGGCGGAAGCCTTCCGCCATGGCATGTTTTTTTCCCCGGTTTTCTTCCCAATCAACGATCGACAGTTTCCGATATTTTGTTTCGACGGATTTCAGAATATCGGAAGTTCTGTCCGTGCTCCCGTCGTTTATCACTATGACTTCCATTTTTTCTTTGGGATAGTCCACCTGGAAACAGCTGGCCACGGTCTCGGCAATCACCTTTTCCTCATTTTTGCAAGGGACGACGAAAGTGACAAATGGCTCGAAATCTTTTCCGGCCACTAAAGCATTTTCCCGCAAAGAGAGCTGCCCGGCATAATTCCGGCTGGTTTTCGCGAGAACGCTTCCCTTATACGCGTTTTCATAAAACATGGCGGCGATGAGCCTTGAAAGCTGAAAGGTCGTGACGAAAATCGTGTAGACGTAGAGGAGCGGTTCGAATCCGAAGCCGGTGGTTCCCCGGGCTTTCATCAGCGTGATGAAAAAAAGAAAAGCAAAGCCCAAAAGAATGAGCCCGAGCTGAAAAAGGGCTTTTTTGAAAGAAAATTGGGGAAAATCACTGGCGATTGTTTTTGTCTGGGTCCCGTTCATTGTTTACATCACACGGCTCATATTTCTATACGTTTTTCCGTCGGGATTATTTTTCTTTGGGCAGCTGATAAAAAATAATTCTGCGGGCCGAAATCCGGCGCAGACTTTTCTTATTTACATACTAGCAGAGTATTCATCCCTTTTGCCAACAGGTATAATGTTGTATAATAATTTTGGCGCATTTTTTATGTCAGGCTCAAACACATGAGAAAAAAATTTGCCATATTATTCTTTTTCATTGCTTTTTTTCTGTTTTCTTTGCAATCTGTCCACGCTTTTTCCTTTGCCGTCATCGGCGACACGCAAAAATTCAAGACCGGGAAAAGAGGAAAACTTCAAAGCGCCGCGAAGAACATAAAGTCTCTTGGCGTGGATTTTTCCATATCTCTGGGAGATATCTGCAACGGACCAGCCACGAAATGCCCCAAAAAAATACTCAAATGGAAAAAAATAACGTATCAATTGTTTCCCAAAATGTACGCGGTAATGGGAAACCACGACCTTGTTGACTTTGAATTTTGGCAATCGGTGTTCAACTCGCCCCTGAACGGCCCGGCTGAATTTTTAGGAACTGTTTTTTCTTTCGATTTTGAAGATTCCCACTTTATCGTTCTGAACGCCGAAAAGCCGATTCAACATGTCATAAGCGCAAGCCAGCTGAATTGGCTGGAAGAAGATCTCGCCCGAAACACCAAAAGTAATGTTTTCGTTTTTTTTCACGAGCCCGCTTTTCCCGCAAAGCACAAGGTCGGATCGAGCCTTGACGCCTACCCCGAAAGCCGTGACGCCCTTTGGGAAATTCTCGACCGCCATGGCGTGACTGCCGTTTTCAGCGGCCACGAACACATAACCGCCAGGAGAAAAATAGACTCGAACGTGTTTTCCGGCGCCTCAAATTCCATTTATCAGTTCATTGTCGGAAATACCGCCGCCTACAGCCACCAAAAACCAAATTCGGATGTTGTCGAGTATTTCACGCGAGAAAAAAGTTTCGCTGTCGTTGACGTCGAAGGAAATCGGGTGACGGTCAACATATTTGGCATCAATGGAAAAATGCTGAATTCCTTTTCTTTTTTAAAATCCGTGAGCGCTCCGAACTCCTTGCCGGAGGAAAGCGATAATCCGATTGAAACAGAAACACAAAATCAAGATACCTTCTCATGGCAATAAAAAAAATCATCTCAATTATTGTTTTCTTGAGTATCTTTCTTCCCTTCCACGCTTCCGCGGTTACTTTCGCCGTGATGGGAGACACGAAAGATTTTCTGGCCGGTTCCGGAACTTTTCAGAATGCCGTCGCGAAAATAAAAAAGAAAAAACCTTCGGCGGTTTTGGTCATGGGAGATCTCATCAATGATTGCACGGACGACACTACCTGTCGAAGCTACTGGAACAGCTGGAAGTCAGTCGCCGCACCTATTCTCAAAAAGACTTATCCGGTGATGGGCAATCACGACAGAGTGAATGTTTCGGGCGAAGCCGCCGACACCCTCTGGCAGGAAATTTTCAGCCTGCTCACCAGCGGACCGGACGGATATAGCGAATTAGCCTACTCTTTCAACAAGAGAAACTCCCATTTCGTGGTCCTCAATAGTTCCAGGCCAAGCAACAATCTCGTCAATTCCGCCCAGCGCGAGTGGCTTGAACAGGATCTTGCTCTCAACCAAAAGAAAAAGTACAAATTTATTTTCTTTCATTCACCCGCCTTTCCGGCCAGTCTTCACATCGGATCGAGCCTCGACGCCTATCCGGACGAGCGCAATGCCCTGTGGGAAATCCTTGACCGCCACAACGTGAGCGGGGTTTTCGTGGGCCATGAACATTTTTTCAACCAAAGGTTGATAAATTCTTCCGTATATTCCGGTGCGACAAACTCAATTTATCAATTCACGGTGGGAAGAACCGACACCACAGAAACTTATCCTGCACCCCAAGCCGGAATGAGCGAGTATTATAATCTGGAAAATCACTTCGCTATCGTAAAAACCTCGAAAAAAAGCGTGAAAGTGGATCTTTATTCAACCTCCGGAACACGACTGAACTCATTTCGATACAAAAAATAATCAAAGTATAATTTAACCAGCACCACCTGCAATATCATCAATATCATTCAATCAAATAAAAATTAAATTAGTACTTATAAATGCGATAGCGTTATAAAAGTAACGTTTTTATTTTAGGTTGAAGTAATTTTTCAGATGGAGCTGATTATCTACTGATTCCGCCATAATAAAACGAACGTGCTTGCGCAACTGATAATATTCAATTATGTATTCTATTTCGTCAAAACATTCATAAGGATGAACAAAGACCGATTTTTGAAGCTCAAAAAAATGAAGGTTTCGCAAATGCATCCTGAAAATATCCCTTTTTAATTTTTGTGTTTCCGGAATGTCGAAAACAACAATCCGCCATTTTTTATCCCACACGTCCGGTTCTTTTATTTCCATTTCGAATATTTGGTAACTGAGAGCTTTTTCTTTCCCTTTTTCTGTCAAAATTATTTTTATTTTGCCGTCTTTATCTGTCTCTTCCCTTACCATTTTTGATTTATAAAGCGCTCTAATTGATCTTCTCAGTTTTCGATCGTTTATCCTTCTCCATTCTTTTCTTGTTTCTTTGATAATTTTGAAATATTTGCCCGGAGAGCGATTAAAACTCAGAGCAATTCCGCTCATTAGAAGTAAGATTATTTTTCTTTGTATTTCTCCGGGTCCCTTCGGCATCTAAGTAATATTTCTCAAATTCATCTTTTATTTTATTTCTACTTCATTTTTTATCTCTATTTTTTTCTCTATATAATATTACCTATATAAGCGATAGCATGTTATGGGTAACAATTTTGGATAGGCCTTTTTAGGTAGTTATTCTAGTACTGCCTTAATTCTTCTTACGCCGGCGCTGGAGGCTTCTTCTTTTTTGATTTTGAATTTTCCCAGCTCTCCTGTTCGGGCCGCGTGCGGGCCGCCACAGATTTCGCGCGACATATCCAAAATTGAGTAAACTTTCACTTTTTCGCCGTATTTTTCCCCAAAAACTCCGAGAGCGCCCGCTTTCTGGGACTCGTCAAGTGTCATTTCTTCGCATTTCACTTCGATATCTTTTGAGATAGTGTCATTCACCAGTTTTTCCACTTCGGAAATTTCTTCCGGAGTCATTTTTTTGTCGTGGGAAAAATCGAGCCGCAGCCGCTCGCCTGTTATGTTTGAACCTTTTTGGATAACATTTTCGCCAAAAACTTGTCTCAAAGCCGCGAGGAGCAGATGAGTCGCCGTGTGGAGCCGCGCCACTTTTTCTCCCGCGTCGGCCAGCCCCCCCTTGAACATTCCCGCCGAAACAGTTCGCGAAAGCTCCTGGTGCTTTTTGAATTCTTCGTGAAACGCTTCTTCATCAACCGACCGATGATGCTCTTTGGCGATTTCGCGCGTGAGCTCCAGAGGAAATCCGAAAGTCGAAAAAAGATAGAAGGCCTTTTCACCGGAAATAATCTCCTCTTTGCGGCTTTCGGCGATTATTTCTTTGATTTTTTTGAGTCCCTTTTCAAGCGTCGTTCTGAATTTCGCTTCCTCCGATGCCAGCTCCTCGAAAATTTTATCTTTCTCTTTTTTCAGCTCCGGATAAGTTTCTTTGTACTCATCAATAACCACCTCGGCGATTTTTGAAATGAATTCGTCCTCGATCCCGAGAATTTTTCCTTGTCGCACCGCCCGGCGAATGAGCCGGCGCAAAATATAGCCACGCTCGACATTCGACGGCACAACTCCGTCAGCGATAATGAATGTCGCTGATTTGATATGATCGGAAATAATTCTCATTGGGCTTTTATTTTCTTCCTCGCCATAATTTCTCCCAGAAATTTCTTCAATTTTTCTGATGAGCGGCTGAAACACTTCCGTGTCAAAAATATTGTCTTTTCCGTTCGCGATCACAGCCACGCGCTCAAGTCCCATTCCAGTGTCAACATTCTGCTGACTCATGCGCTCGAAAGTCCCGTCTTTCTTTTTGTTGTACTCCATAAACACATCATTCCAGAACTCCAGCAATCGAAAATTATCTACCAGGTTTTCAAACTTATCACTAAGCGGCCCGTTTTCCGGCGATACATCATAGAACATTTCTGTGCACGGTCCGCACGGCCCCGTTTCGCCCGCCGGCCCCCACCAATTGTCGTCTTTTCCAAGAGGAATTATCCGGTGCGTTTCATCAACATATTTCTCCGGTCCGGCGACTTCCGCATCTACACCGGCCTTTTTGAACTGCTCTTTCCAGATGTTTATTGATTCCTGGTCCAGCGGCGCGTCGTCATCGCCCTCAAAGACCGTGACATAAAGTCTTCGCGGATCAAAGCCGAGCCATTTGGGAGATGTAATGAACTCAAAGCTCCATTCAATCGCCTCACGCTTGAAATAGTCCCCCAGCGACCAGTTTCCCAGCATTTCAAAAAAAGTATTGTGGCGATTATCTCCAACATCATCAATATCCACGGTACGGACGCATTTCTGCGCGTTGGCCAACCGCTTTCCGAGCGGATGCTTCTCGCCCATCAAAAACGGCCCCAGCGGATGCATTCCGGCCGTCGTGAAAAGCACTGTCGGGTCATTTTCCGGCACCAGCGGCGCCGAAGGAATGATCGCGTGCCCCTTTTCCTTGAAGAAATCGAGATATTTTTGTCGGAGTTCATTGGCAGTCATAAGTTTAGTAGCTGGTATTTTGTATATAGTATTTAGTATAAAAAAATCCCAGTGATTATAAAAATAGCCGAATTTTCTTTATTTGTAAAGTAAAAAGCCATTCCAAAGGCTCAGCCTTAGGAATGGCATGTAATCCGTGATGATTATTTCAATTTTCAAAGGAAAACTCCTTTTACTTATTTTTTAGGCATTAGAACCTTGCCCCAAAAAACCTGGCTGTTGAGACATGATGTTCAACACTTTTTCGGGTAACTTTTCAAAGAAAAGACTGTCATACTCCCGCAAAAGCTGCCTAACTTGCTGCGCCAGCCTCCTTGGACTCGATTTCCAGCTAATATCGGAGGAAATCACCACTTCGCTGTTTGGAGGAATAATCCCCTCTTGCCGGTAATAAGCAATGAAATATTCAGGACTAGAGCTCTGCCAGAATACTTTTCCGGTTACCGGGCCGATTTGAAGATTTTGGCATCTTTCACACTTCTCGCCTCTTTCCGTTATCGGACATACATCGCAGAAAACCATATGAGCCTCCCCTAAAAGTGTTAGACCAAAGTCTTGAGTTTCTTCTTGAACCCTCTGATTTCTTCTTCCAAGAGTCTCTGGTTATCCTGTATTTTTTTCAGCTTTTCGTTAAGAGCGTCTCGTTCGACTCGTATCCGCTCTTCTTCCTTCTTGAGCCTTCTTTGCTCTGATTCCAAATCTGTTCTTTCGCGAAGAACTTTTTTGAGATCCGATTCAGTTATCGCAATCTGGCGTTCCACTTCATCCCTTTTCCGTCGAGAATCAGCCGGATCAGCTATTTGCGAATCTTCGCCCCCCATATTTTGGTTGTAGTCGTTGAGTAAAGACATAAAATTAGTTCAAAATTCAAAGTTTAAAACTAAAAATTTTGGAGTCGCTTCGCGACAATTATTTTATAATAAATTGTCATGCGCGAAGCGCATACCAGAACTTTTCACTTTACACTTTTAACTTTTAACTCGATATTATGCCTCCGCCCAATACCTCATCGCCCTTATAGAATACCGCCGACTGGCCGGGAGTGATTGCCCGCAGAGGCTTTGCCAGTTCAACAAGGTATGTTTTCTTTTCCTGCGGTTTTATTATAGCACTAACTTTCGGCGCGTGGTAGCGGATCTGAACTTTCGCCCGAAGCGGGAATTTTATTTCCGGACTTATCCAGCTTACCTTACTTATTAGAAATTTTCTCGCGAGAAACTCCTTCGGATCATTCGTGACGATCAGTTTGTTTTTCCTCTTGTTTTTCCCGACCACAAAATACGGCCCCGTTCCACCGATTTTTATACCCTTTCTTTGGCCAAGGGTATAAGCCGCCAATCCTTCGTGTTTTCCAAAAATCTTCCCGGTCTCATCAACGATATTTCCCGGCTCTGGCTTTATGTACTTTCTCAAAAACGAATTTATGTCCTTATTTTGCAAAAAACAGATATCCTGCGACTCTTCCTTTTCTGGCACTGGTATTTTCATCTTTTTCGCAATTTCTTTCACCTCTGTTTTTTTATATTCGCCCAGTGGAAAAATAATCTTCGCCAAATCTTTTTGCGCGAGGCGATAGAGAAAATAAGATTGATCCTTGATTTTATCTCTGGCCTCGCATAAGGTTCGACCTTGAGGAATTCCCCAACAAAAAGTCGGAGAAGGGAAAGGTCGAACCTTGACCAGGGCGTAATGGCCAGTGCTTACATAATCCGCATCAAGCTTCTTCATCAAATCAAACAGTAATTGGAATTTTATCTCCTTATTGCAAACCACGCATGGATTAGGCGTAAGACCTTTTTTATAAGCTTCAATAAAATAGCCTATTATTCTTTTTTTGAATTCTTTCCTTGCGTCAACAACTTTGAGCGTTATTCCTAACTTCTTCGTAATTTTCTCCACTTGGAAACTTAGTTTCCAAGTTTTGCCGAAAAGCCAAAAATGAACACCGAAAACGTCGAATCCCTGTTTTTTGAGTAATGCCGCCGCCACCGCGGAATCCACCCCGCCGGAAAGAGCGACAATAATTTTTTTTGATTCGTACAATTTCATTATCAAGTTGTTTATTATTGTAGCACATTAGATAAAAATTAGGGTCGCAGAAAAAAATGCGACCCCATTTCGATCCCCCCTTTTTTCTCATTTTCTATTTTTTAGCATGTCCTGGATAACCGCCCGGGCCCCTTCCAGATGACCGAGAAGTTTTTCTAAATCTTTCTTGGCCATTTCTCTTTCTTCAGCATCCCTGTGCGGTTGAAGTCGAACTGACCAGGCCGCTGTTTTTTCAAAAGCATGGTCGGCCATTGAGAGCCAGACAGTTGCTCCAAAGATGTCCTGGCTTGGCAGATACTGTTTCACTTTTCTTAACATACCCTGGGTTGCATGAAAATACTCCGCATACATCGCCCTTGAAAAATCAACATCCATAACGAAGCCCCCCTCTTATTCGGTTGATCTGCCTTGCCGCTGCAAAGCATCAAAAGAGTATAACTGACAAGTTTGCGTTTGTCAATATTAACGAATCAAAAATAAAACTTACTACAACTAGTTGTAGTAAGTATAAAACTTCACGATTTGTATTTCCCCACGAAAGAAAAATTGCATCCGCACGGGACTTTGTGGCAAACCTGGCAGCCATGATGAAATATTTTTGAAAGTTCCGTGGCCATATCCACGCGAGCTGAATTCGTGACCCCGAACACGCAAGAAACATAATCGGCTATTTCAATTTCGATTTTCTTGAACTGTCTCTTTTTGTGCTCGCCGCAATAACAGAGAATTGCCTCGCTCAACTCTCCGATTTCTTCCGCCAGGTGAATTCCGGCTTCTTCAAGAGTTCTTCTTTCAGGAGGATATATTATTCCAAACATTTCTTGAAAATCAGACAGGGTTTCCGGCTTCTTGCGCGATATCATCGAGCTCTTTCTGCCTTTTTTCTTTTTCTCCTTTTTACATCTGCAGGGAGCCGACTTACAATAGGAGCAAGCGAAAGGAAATCTTCTCCAGGTCTCCTTTTCAACGTCAATATGCAGGCGGTTTCCAATCGTCATCATCCACGAAAAAGCGATTGCCAGATTGTTTTTCAATTTTTTGCAGTCGCCTTTCCGGATTCCCTTGAGCGACCTCATAGCAAAACGCTCCTGATTGATCAGAAGATCCCACAAGGAATAGTAGCGATCATCCGGAACGCTGTAAGTCCTTCGCATCAATTCCTGAAACTGGGCAATCGAATTGTCCTTTTTGAAACCAGTTATATTCATAAATACCGGTGTTTTGCCTACTTATTCGCCAGGCTTTCTCTTATAAGCTGCCTGACTTCACTCAAATTGACCTGCTTTCTTTTCTTTTCCCGGTTGTTTTTGAATGGGCGTGGATTCGCCCGGGCGACATGGGAAAGCGAAATGTTTCGGGAACTGCCGTTTCTTCCGGCCGCTCTGGAGGTGCTGGTTCGGCTGCGGCCTGGTTCAAATTTTTCGTTTTTGCTGCTTTGCACCTGCTGGATTCTCGCCTGCTGGCGCTGATAGTCCTTGAGGCAGTCCTTGCAAAAAGTTGGCCGGGATCCATCAGGCTTGAAGGGAACTTCTATGTCAGCTTCGCAAGTCGCGCATTTGGCCGCATACATTGTTCTATTCACGTCCCGCTCTTTATCCGAAATGCCAGTGGCATATTTTTTCTCGTCAACCCGTCTTTTGCTTTTCAGTCCGGGAACAGCTCTTTTTGAAGTCGGCCTGCTTTCAGGTCTCGAGACTTTTCTCTCATAGTTCACCGCATCTTTTTCAGGTATCATTCCGCTCCAACGGGCGATTTTTTCCTCAACGATTTCTCTTGTTGAGCCGTACCGTTCCCGGGTTACTTTGATCACTTTTTCCTCGTTCACGGCAGTCTTCGAAAGATCAATCGGCGGCAGTGTCGTGGCTGAAAAAGCGCTCCCGGCAATTCCGTCA
>Ga0154694_120_pt1 | contig 12617 bp, 10 predicted proteins | sample Rifle2008BG13ft_FD_105712 | JGI IMG/M metagenome (GOLD analysis project Ga0154694, IMG submission 105712) | Candidatus Moranbacteria bacterium RBG_13_45_13
CAAAGATTTAGTTTCGCTGGGCTGGGAGGTTTTGGCGTCGGGCGGGACCGGTAAATATTTGGTGGAGCACGGGATAAAAGTCCGGGATGTGGCGGAATTGGTCGGGGGTGAAGCGATTCTCGGCCACCGGGTCGTTACCCTGTCTCGCGAAATTCACGCGGGGCTTTTGGCGAGGCCAGATATAAAAGAGGACATGGAAGAATTAGAACGACTAAAAGTTCCATTTGTTGATTTGGTTTGCGTAGATCTCTATCCTCTTGAAGAAGCGATTGCGAAGCCGGATGCGAACTGGGAGTCCGTCATCGAAGCGACCGACATCGGCGGGCCGACGCTTCTGCGTTCAGCGGCCAAAGGCGGGCGGATTGTGATTTGTGAGCCGGAAGATAGAAATTGGGCAATTGGGGAGATTAGGGAAACTGGGGACGTAAGCTTGGAGAAAAGAAAAGAACTTGCGGCGAAGGCGGAATATGTTGTTGTAAAATATTGTCTTGAATCTACTAGGTTTCATTCAAAAGAAAAATATAACGGAGTGGTTGGTGAGCAAATTTCCGAGACTTTATACGGCGAAAACGCCTATCAAGTTCCCGGAAAATTATATTCCGCGGAAAACAATGATCCTTTGGCGCTGGATAAATTCCAAGTTCTCACTGATATGGCGCCGAGCTACAACAATACCTGCGACATTGACCGGATGCTCCAGACTCTGACGCACATTGCGGCGGCCTTCGATACCAACAAAATTTCCGCCAAGTACTTCGGTCTGGCCGTAAAACACGGCAATTGTTGCGGGGCGGCCTATGGCGATGATAAAATCGAGGTTATTAAAAAAACAATCGAGGGAGATCCGCGGGCAATTTTCGGAGGGCTCGCGATGTTCAATTTTGATTTTTCAGAGATAGAAGCGGAAACATTGTTTACGCACCTGATGGAAAAAGGGCAGCGGAGGCTCCTTGACGGAATAGTTGTTCCAAACTTTTCAGAAAAAGCTTTGGAAATTTTCCGGCGAAAAAAAGACAAGTGCCGTTTTATAGTCAATTCTGCTTTGGCTAATCTCGGCAAAAATAGCATTGACGGAATAAAGAGATTCCGCTATGTGCGAGGGGGGTTTCTCTCGCAGCCGAACTATACTTTTATTCTTGATTTTGCTCATCCGGAAATAAAAGTTTATGGAAAACTGGAGGATAATAAAAAATCAGATTTATTTCTGGCTTGGGCAATTTCAGCAACGTCAAATTCAAATACGATTACTTTGATAAACGATGGGAAGTTGATCGGAAATGGAGTCGGTCAGCAGGATCGGGTAGGATGCTGTGAGCTGGCGATAAAACGAGCAAAAGATGCAGGACACAACACGAATGGCGCGGTAGCGGCCAGTGACAGCTTTTTTCCATTTCCAGATGGGCCGGAAACGCTGACTAACGCCGGAATTAAGGCAATATTTTCCACTTCCGGGTCTCTCAAGGACGAAGAAACCCAAAAACTTTGTATCGCCAAAGGCGCAACTTTAGTCCAAATTCCAGACAAGCTCGCCCGCGGATTCTTCGGGCACTGAAAAAGTATCTCGTATCTTGTATTTTGCCTGCCTGCCGGCAGGTATCTAGTATTTCGCATTTGCTGTTTATTTAGGCCAAATTTGCAGACTTTAGGCCTTTTTCGTTTTTGTGGTATAATGAGAGCACAAAGAGCTAATTGCTAATTCTTAAAATAAAAATAAATTTACCCTGTTAAATCCTGCTTCGCAGGAATTTTGCCCGCCTGCTTCGATGAGCGAAGCATTTCGGGCAGACAGGGCAAAATTATTTAACAGGGTAAATGTTTTGGAAATTTCTTGACGGTCTCAATTTTATCGCCCGTTGCCGGAAATATAATCTGGGCCTTTGGCAGTGCCCCAATTTCCTTTTTTTGATGATGGGGATCCTGACGACTGCGGCGATGTTTGCCACTTATTTCATCTCCCGCAGTTTTGATAACGAAACCGTGACTATCGTCAGCGTTTCTTTCGTGGCGGGGCTGATTATCACCATTAGCAGTTTTATCATCCGGGGCGTGGAAAAAGTTGCCGAAGCCAATATCCTGAAAAGCGAATTTATTTCCGTTATTTCCCATCAATTGAGCGGCCCTCTTTCGGCGATTAAGTGGAATCTCGAGGTTATTGAAAAAGAGAAAAATCCGGAAGAGTGCCTGGCGGAAAAACAATTTACCTTTTTGGAAAACGTCAAAAAAGCCAATGAGAAGATGCTGATGCTGGTCAGCAGTCTTTTGGAGGTCCTCCGGGTTGATCAGGGGCGGGCGGTTTTTTCAAACGAAAACACGGATTTAGGAAAGATTCTGGAAACAGTTTTGAATGAGCTGAAAAGCCTCGCGGAGGTAAAAAAAATAGAAGTCATCGTAAAAGCGGATTCCCAATTGCCGCCTGTTTTCGTGGATCCGAAAAAGATGAAACTTGTTTTTCACAATCTTGTCGGAAACGCGATTATGTATTCTCACGAGAAAAGCAAAGTTGAGATTTGTCTCAAACCGGAAGGCGGAAAAATTTTGTTTTCCGTTCAAGATTGGGGAGTGGGGATTCCAAAGTATCAGCATGACAAGATATTTGAAAAATTTTTCCGGGTGAGCAGCGCGGTCAAATATCGGACAGAAGGAGTCGGGCTCGGGCTGTATCTCGCAAGATCAATAGTCAAGGCTTTCGGCGGCGATGTCTGGTTCGAGAGCGAAGTTGGAAAAGGGTCGACTTTTTACGTAAGCTTGCCGACAGCAAAGTAGTATTCTCGCGCCTTACAGATTATATATTTCATTTTTATCAAAATAAATAATAATTATGAATTTATGGACGAAACTTCAAAAAAGAAAATTCTCGTTATTGAAGATGACCGGTCGCTTCAAAACGCTGTTGTGGAGACACTTGGCCAAGAAGGATATAAAGCCATCAGCGCTTTTGACGGGGAAGAAGGGCTTCAGAAACTGGCCGCTGAAAAGCCGGATTTGATCCTGCTGGATATCATTCTTCCAAAGAAAGACGGCTACGAAGTGCTCTCGGAAATCAAAAGAGACGAAACAACAAAAGACATTCCAGTGCTGATTCTCACCAATCTTGAGGAAGTGGACAATGTTCAAAAAGCCCTGGATCTCGGGGCGACGACTTTTATGGTGAAGTCCGATTTCAGCCTCAAGGATGTGCTGGTAAAGGTAAAGGAAAATCTAAAATAAACTCCACACCAAATTTCAAAAGGCCACGCCCAAGTTTGTATTTATAATTTCAAAAATTTGGTGCGGGGTGAAAATTTTTAAATGCGCGTTGACAACGAAAGACTAAAGAGTTTCATTCTGGATGCGGGCTTGCTCGACGAGGACAAAATAAACCAGGCTATCGAAGAGAGCTCCAAAACCAGAAAGCGCCTGGGTGATCTTTTGGTTGAGAAAAAACTGATAGATGTGAATCAAATTCGCCAGCTCTATGCCTATATCCTGGGAGTTCCTTTCGTGAATCTTGAGAAAGAAATGATTCCCAAGGAAATTCTTCAGCTTATTCCGGAACCGATCGCCAAAAAATACAAGATCGTCGCTTTCAAGAAAAGCAATATAGAACTCAAAGTGGCGATGCTCAATCCGGAAGATCTTCAGACGATCGACTTCATCCGGAAAAAAACGGGTCTCAAAATTTCGCCCTGCATTACGACTGAAGATGGAATTGCGAATGCTCTGAAGCAATACGAGCAAAGCCTCAAGGCGGAATTTGGATCTATCATCGAAAAGAGCACTGCCGAAATTTCCGGAGAAGAGGATTTGGAAAAAGCGGCCCAGGATCTTCCAGTGATCCGCATCGTTGATACGCTCCTCAAACACGCGATTTTGCAAGAGGCCAGCGATATTCACATCGAACCGGACGAGAAAGAAGTTCGCGTCCGCTACCGGATTGACGGACTTCTCCACGACGCGATGACGCTTCCCAAAACGGTGATTGACGGGACTGTCGCCCGCATAAAAATTCTGTCAAATCTGAAGCTGGATGAACACCGTCTTCCGCAAGACGGGCGTTTCAAAATTGAACAAGAAGGCCGGAGGATGGCTTTTCGGGTTTCTATTCTTCCGATTTATTCCGGAGAGAAAGTGGTGATGCGGCTTCTTGACGAATCCTCGAAAGGACTGACGCTTGAAGGCATGGGGCTTTGGGGAGGCCCCCTTGAAAAAGTTCATGAGGCCATCAAGAGGCCGAACGGAATGATTCTGGTGACCGGACCGACCGGATCCGGGAAGACAACCACTCTTTACACGATTATGGATATTCTCAATACTCCGCAAGTCAATATCTCAACAGTTGAGGATCCGATTGAATATAAAATGTCCCGCATCAATCAAACCCAGGTTAGTCCGCAAATAGGACTCACGTTCTCGGCCGGCCTCCGGTCGCTTCTTCGGCAGGATCCGGACATTATTATGGTCGGGGAAATCCGCGATGAGGAGACGATGGAAATGGCTATTCATGCGGCTATGACCGGGCATCTAGTGCTTTCCACGCTTCACACCAACAGCGCCGCCGGGGCTATCCCGAGGCTTTTGGATATGGGAGCGGAACCGTTTCTCATCGCCTCGACCGTGAATGTGGTTATGGCCCAGCGCTTGGTGCGAAGACTCTGTCCTGATTGCCGACAACCCTACAAATTGGATAATGAACTAATTAATTCTCTGAAACAGCAAATTGATTTAGAAAAAATATTTGAACTGGCGAAAAAAAATAATTTGCTGGAAAAAGAACTTTCAGCAAGCCAGGATTGGTCCCGTATTAATTTTTATCATCCCGGGAGCTGTTCTCGCTGCCGGCAGGAAGGCTACAAGGGGAGAATCGGGATATACGAAGTGCTTGAAATATCAGAGACAGTTTCCCAAATGGTCGCCAAAAGGGCGACGAGCGATGATATTGAGGAGCAAGCCCAAAAAGAAGGGATGATGAGAATGATCGAGGACGGAATGATCAAAGTCATCCAGGGAGTAACATCAATAGAGGAGATTTTGAGAGTAACCCAGGACTAATTTTATGCCAACATTCACCTATATCGCCAAGAGTTCAAAGGGCGAAGTGAAAAGCGGGGAATTGGAGGGAAAGGATAAGCGGTCAGTCGTTGAGTCGCTTCGCTCGGAGGGTTTTTTTGTTACGACAATCACGGAGAAGGAGAAGAAAAAAGAAAAGGAGCTGAAACTGCCGATGTTCACAGGCGTCTCACTCAAAGATAAAATGATGTTTGCCATGCACTTGGGGATCATGTTGTCATCCGGCCTTTCGCTTCCCAAAGCGCTTGAAGTCATTGCCAACCAGACAAAAAACAGAAAATTCAAAAGGGTTTTGGATGATTTAGGAAAGGATGTGAAGATGGGAAGCAGTTTGGCGGATAGCCTGGCAAGACATCCGGTTTTCGACGAACTCTCGGTGAATATGATCCGGGTGGGAGAATTGGGCGGGAACATTGAAGAAGTTCTGGGGCTTCTGGCGAATCAGCTGGAAAAAGAGCACACGCTTTTGAGTCGCGTTCGGGGAGCGATGTATTATCCAACAGTTATTGTCATGGTTATGATCGTAGTGGGAATCGCGATGATGATGTACGTAGTTCCAAAATTAACTTCAATTTTTGCCGATATTCAAACTACTCTTCCTTTTTCCACGCGGATGGTAATTACTGTCAGCGATTATATGGCGAATCATCAGTGGGTGGTTCTTTCCGGGGTGGCCATTCTAATTGTTGTTTTCATTCTCTTTTTCAAATCAAGCATGGGAAAAAAGTTTTCCAGCTTTGTATTTTTCAGAGTTCCCATCATCAGAAATATAGTGATAAAGATGAACAATGCCCGCTTTGCGCGAATATACAGTTCGCTGACGAAGAGTGGTGTTTCGGTCGTTGAGTCGTTGAGGATAATTTCGCGCACTCTTACGAACTCCGCGTATCAGAAAGCGTTTCGGGAAATAGGCGAAGGAGTTGAAAAGGGGAGGTCTATTCACGAGGAACTGGCCAAGCATCCCCGGATATTTCCGGTTCTCACCATCCAGATGACGGAGGTTGGCGAGGAAACAGGGAAAACGGTTGATGTCCTGCAGAATCTGGCGAATTTTTATGAAGGGGAGATTGACCAGCTCACCAAGAATGTTTCTTCCATAATCGAGCCGGTTCTGATGGTCATCATCGGGACCGCCGTGGGATTTTTCGCCGTTTCGATGATTCTGCCGATGTACTCGGTGATGGAGAATATGTGACAAAAAATCAAAATGCAAAAATCAAAATGCCTGCCTGCTTCGAAATGCTCATACAGGGCGAGCCGCATGAAGCAATTATAAAATATCAAAAATTTTAAAATACAAATGAGAATTCAAAGCATTTCGGGCAGGCAAAATTTTAATGTGTCGCTTCGCGACAACTTAATAAAAAATAAAGAAGGCTTCACGATCATTGAATCAATTGTCGCCCTTTTCATTTTTTCCGTGATAGTGCTGACTTTCTATTCCCTTTTTTCGGCGGGAACCGGACAGATTATTGAAACAAAAAAAAGAATGGGCGCCGTTTTGGTGGCCAACGAGAGGATGGAAATCGTGAGAAGCCTGGATTTTGACCAGATTGGCATTTCCGGCAGCGGATATATCGACGGGGATATTCCCGCCACTGATCAGGTGACCGTGGACAGAAAAACTTTTTATATTTTTTCGTCGGTTGCCTATGTCGACGACCCTTATGACGGAATCGAAGGAGAAGATCCGGATGACGACAGCCCGGCTGACTATAAAAGAGTGACAATCAAAACAGCCTGGGTGAATGACGAAAACACAAAAGAAGCGGTTACTTTGGTTTCCGATTTTGCTCCGCCGGGAGTGGAAGAAAGCACAAATGGAGGCACGCTCGTAGTGAAAGTCATGGATAAAGATTCAGTGGGGATTCAAGAATTCGATGTCCATATAGAAAACGATGATTTGAACATCGATGAAGATTTGGTCACGGACTCAAACGGGGGAATTTCCCTTCCCGGCGCTCCAACCGACGGGAATGATTATGAAATATCAGTTTCAAAAAACAACTATTTCTCCATAGAAACCCTTCCTTCCTACCCAATTACCAGTTTCCTCCCGGTCTATGCGCATGCATCAGTGACGGAAGGCGTGAGAAACATATATTCGATCATCACTGACCTCGTCTCAAATTTGACCTTGAGCACGGTGGATAAATTCGGAAGCCCTGTTCAAAACATCGCTTATAATCTGAAAGGAGGGATCAGGAAAGGCGACACAATCGATGATCCGCCGGATAATCCGACCGCTCCGATTTTCTATTATGATGAAAATTTGGATTCCGGGTCCGGCGCGGAAAACGAAATAACGGGAATCAGTTATGGCGACTATACCTTTTCCCATACCGATTCCGGGGGAAATTATGAATTCGTGAGGATGAATCCGGCGAACGCGACGGTGAGCAACAGGGCAATGTTTTATGTCGAGCCGGGGAGCAGCACGGAAGAATCGGCTGTTTTTGCCGACAAAAACATAGATTCTTTGTTAGTTACGGTTCTCGAAAACGTGGATTCCGATCCCATCGCGGGAGCGTCAGTCAGGCTATATAACCTTTCTCTTCCCGAGCCGTACGACGTGACTTTGACGGCGGATGAGTTTGGAATGGTCTATTTTCCGGTGACTCTCCCCGAACTTACAGCCGGCAGTTATGACCTTACTGTTCAGGCTGACGGATATATTGAAATAAATGATACCGTGATCATAGATAATTACACGAAAAAAGAAATAAAAATGGATTTGAGCTAAGATGAAAAAAACAGGAAAAAACAATCAGGGCATGAGCTTGGTTGAAATGATAGCGGCTATCGCGATACTTTCCCTGTGTATGGCGGGATTTTCCCTTTTTATTATAAAAATCTGGAAAACGAACGCTTATATATATGAAACGGGACAGGACACGTATGTTGCTTCCCGATCCGTCAATTTGATTTCGGACGATATGAGAAAAACAGCCCAAGCCGAAAATGGGGATTATCCCATTTTATTGGCTTCGGATTTCGACCTGACGGCGTTTATTGATATTGACAACGATGGAAAAACCGAAAAGGTCCATTATTTTCTCGACCAGGATGCGGATGAACTCAAAAAAGGAATCAGCGAACCTTCCGGCAGCAACCCGCCGACTTATTCCGAAGAAGACGATTCAGTCGAGATTCTGGCTTCCCACGTCGTCAACGATCCCGATGATCCTGTTTTCAGCTATTTTGGGAGAAATTATTTGTCCGATCAAACTCCTTTTGAAGTTCCCGTAAGTTCCGGGGAGATAGTAAACATCAGACTCGTAAAAGTGAAATTACTGGTTGACATAAGGCCGTATCATTCTCCGGACCATGTGGCCATCGAATCGTTTGCCCAGCTAAGAAATCTCAAAGACTATGAACAATAAAAGCAGGAACAATTCAAAAGGGTCAGTCTTGACGTATCTGCTTGTGGGTATGTTTATTGCTTCAATCCTTCTTGTTTCCATTGTCCAGTACATTACTTCTCAAATCAAGTACGGATTTCACAACTACTATAAAGAAGAAGCTTTTCAAATTGCCGAATCCGGGATGAATTTTTATAAATGGTATCTTGCCAAGGAAATGGAAACCAGGACCACTCCCCAGGACGTTTTGGATTTTTGGGCCAATAGCGACCCCATAGGAACCGAACATGATTGCGACGAAGCGGGTGCTTATGTCGTTGATTATGAATACAGCGGGGTAAGCGGGCATTATTGTTTGGAAGTCACTCCTCCGGACGAGTGGTCGACCATTTTTACGGTTCGGTCCGTCGGCTGGACCGACCGGGAGCCAAACACCAAAAGAACGATCCAGGTCCGCTTCAGGCGGCCGTCGTTCAGCGAATATATGATAGTGGGAAACCAGCAATTTGTTTTGAACGATGAAGCAGTGGTTCACGGAAGGCTTCACTCCAATGAAGGAATCAGTTTCAATGGAACGGCATATAATGTTGTCTCAAGCGAGCAAGAAGACTATTATTATATAGGCGGCATCATTGGCATCGGCGCGGGAACGAAGCCCGGGGTATGGACTTATTGGCCTGGTGAATATAACAATACGCTTGACCAGGACGTTTTCCAAGTTGGAAAACAAATCGGGACCGACGACGGAGCCACTCATTGGGATTTCCCTTCGGCAAACGCTTATATAGATTTTGCCAGAACCGAATCGCAGGAGGGAATCAATCCTCCCGAAGCCGGCGATCCCTGCAATCCGACCGGACACACTTTCTGCGATTCAAACGGCTGTTATTTCACTAATTGCGGAGAGGGACAGCACATAATATTCGGCGGAAACACGATGACGGTATGCACCGTCAATTCGTATTGTACGAACGCGTTCTGCACGCGCGGCTTTAATATTTTTTATTACGGGAAATATTCCATCAAGAATTATAAAATGGCGAATGGCGGAGCGGGAACCTGCGATTCCTGCTCCGGATCTTGCGCCAGCACTTATACGATCCCGACCAATGGAGCGATTTTCGTTGAAGATAATGCCTGGGTGGAAGGGACGCTGGGGACGTCGTCAAATCACAAAAGGGTGACTGTCGTGGCGGCGGATGACACCGATCCGGGAAAAACTGTTTTTATCGGAAGAAACAACATAACCTACTCAAGTTATGACGGTCAGGATATAATGGGACTCTTGGGGGAAAACAACATCGAGATTATCAGATACAGCCAGAATAATTTGAGGATTGACGGCGCCGTAATGGCCAAAAACGGGAGAGTGGGAAGGGACACGTATCTTCTAGATTGGCCGAATTCCGTCACGTTCTTTGGCTCCGTTATTTCTTACGGGAGATTCAATGTTGGAAAAGGCATAATTCCAACCTGGGATGTCGGCTACCAGCACGTGTATCTCAATTTTGACAACAATCTGCTCTATTGGCCGCCGCCCTTTTTTCCGACGGGAACCGGATATACCGTCGATTTGTGGGAAGAGCTATAAACATAGCAAGTATTAAACGGCAAAAAAAATAGAAATCATGAATTTATTAACTTACAATTTACTAGGAAAAAAACCGAACGGCTTCGGGCTTGAAATTGAAGACAGTTCGCTAAAAGCAATAATGCTCAAGAAAGAAGGAGAGAGAGTCAAAGTGGTTTCTTGCGGAGCGCGGTCTCTCAAGAAAGGGATTATTCAGGAGGGCCAGGTTTTGGACAAACCGGGTTTAGCTAAAGAAATAAACGAACTTATCACTTCAACAAAGCCAAAACCCATCAAGTCAAAATTTGTCGTTTTTTCTGTTCCTGAAGCAAAATCTTTTATCCGGACAATTCAGATTCCGAAAATGACGAAGGCTGAGGCGACCGAAGCTGTCAAGTGGGAAACCGAGGCCAATATTCCCGTTTCGGCCGAAAACGTTTATCTTGACTGGCAGGCGATTGAACAAAAAGAGAAAAATGAAGAGGTTTTGGTTGTGGCTGTTCCCAAGGAAATAATAAAGGGCTACTACGAATCAATAACTCTGGCGAAACTTTTCCCCCTGGCGGCTGAAGTGGATGCTATAGCCACTGTCCGAAGCCTTACGTCCGATCAGGAAAAAACCCCGGTCCTGGTAGCCGATGTCGGAGCCGATATAACCAGTCTCATAATCTCCAAAAACCAGGTACCTTACTTTACTTCAAGCATTCCTCTGGGCGGAAAAACTTTCACGGAAGCTCTTCAGAAAGGACTTGGAATCAGCTGGGAAAAGGCGGAAGAGATGAAAACCAAATACGGCCTTGGAAAAACTAATGAAGACAAGACCTTTGGAAGTTTTTATAATCCGCTTCTTGAAAATTTGGTTCAGGAAGTGGAAAAATCACTGGCATTTTATACCGAATCTATCAATCCAAACGAAGAAGTGAATAAAATTATTCTTTCCGGCGGGGGCGCTTTGCTTCGGGATATGGTCAGTTTTCTTTCACAAAGGATTAAAAAAGAAGTTGTTCTTGGCAATCCGGCCGTGGGATTGGGTGTTTTCGCAGACCTGGCGCCTGACGTAATGAGAGATATTTGTCCCTATGCGACCACCGTCGGACTTGCCATAAGAGCCATGAATTACGATGATTAGGATAAACATAATACCCGACATTCAAAAAAAAGACAGGATTTTGGAGCAAAAAATAGGCTCAATTTTGAGGTTTGGCCTGAAGATTACTTTCGTTTTTCTTTTGTTTTCCGCTGTTCTTTTTTCAATTCAAATTATTTTGAATATGAAATACAAAGCGGCCAAAGAGAATTCTTCAGTCCGGAGAACAGACGAGGATATCCAGGCGGTCGAAAAGCTTCTGACTGATGCCAACGTTGTTTCCAAAAAGGCCAACAAAACCTTTTCCACCGTCGCCAACCGGTCCGAATTGCTGGAAGAAATTTCGAACTTGTGTCCGGGAGACGCCAAAATAAATTCAATCCACATTGAAGAGAAACATGTCAAGCTTACCGGATTTTCTAAGACGAGAGAGGCCTTCCTCGCGCTTCAGGAAAATTTCAAGGGAGCCGGCTTCGAAAATTTTGTTTCTCCGGTTTCAAATCTAGTGTCTCCTCAAAATTTCAGCTTTGAGATTGAATTTGATATTAAGGAAAAAGCCTAGAAAAAAGCAAAATGGAAGGAGAAAAAAAGAAAATTTTGATGGCTGTTGGCGGAGCGGCACTGTTCGTCGGATTTTTGGGCTGGTTCTCTTTTTTCTGGCAGATTGGAAGTATTGGGAATAAATTTGAGGAAATCCAAAGAGTTAAACTTGAATCTTTGGTCTGGCAGGAAAAATTGAAGCAGGTGTCTATGCTCAAGAAAGAATTGCCGCAAATAGAAGAGCAGAGCGGGGAGATAGAGAAAATGTTTGTTTCCCGGGATGACGCAGTTTCTCTTTTCCAGGCTCTCGAGAAAGCGGCAGCCCTTTCGGGAACTTCCGTCAAGGTTGATTCAGTTGATCTTGCGAAACTGAAAATCGGGAAAGCCAAGCCGGCTCCCAAGAAAGTCGAAGAGGATGAAAATACAAAGGCGGCCAAAGATGCGAACAGTGAATCGGCTCAAGCTGAAAAACAGAGCAAAGAATCGAGCACGTCAGTCAAGCTCAAGAATATGCTCGGACTCTCCATAGAAGTAACAGGCAATTATTCCTCCTTGGTCGATTTTCTCAAAAGAATGGAAGGTTCGCCCTATTTTATTCAGGTCTTGATAATAGATGCGGTGCCAGTGGTGCAAAAGAGCCAAACCGGAGCTTCCCAGAGCGGTGTTCTTCCTCAAAGCGGACAGCCAGACCAGTCATCATCTCCGCAGGAGGGAACAGATCTCAAAATGAACCTGACAGTTGCCGTTTATACCAATGAAACAAAATGAAAATAAAATTCAATTTTAGTGAAAAAATAGAACCGATTGCCAAATTTCTTTTACGTTGGACTTATCTCTTTCTCCTGATTGCCCTGACGGCGTATTCAGTCTATGTCTGGAAGAAATTTATAATTGACGCTGACTGGAGCGAAGAGAAAAAGCAGAAATACATCGAAGAGCAGGCTGTTTTTTCTTTTGACCGAAAGAGCTTTGAAAAAACTTTGGAGATCATGAAAAGTAAAAAGGAAAAACT
>Ga0154694_108_pt15 | contig 12260 bp, 13 predicted proteins | sample Rifle2008BG13ft_FD_105712 | JGI IMG/M metagenome (GOLD analysis project Ga0154694, IMG submission 105712) | Candidatus Moranbacteria bacterium RBG_13_45_13
TCCGCGTCGCTTTCCCACTGGCTGATCAAGGAGTCGGGAATCGGGAAGGGAGCCGGATTTTGGTCGGGACTATTGGGATGGGAAGTACCACCGACTGCGGTATTAGTTATATTCACATAATATGCGTCTTTGTCTACTTTAGTGCTCTTGCCGCCGGACGTTCCTATTGAATGAGAAAATACTGAACCGGTGGCATGAATTCCATAGATGCTGCCGTCCGGACCGGCAGAAACCGCGTCTCCATAGATATAATTTTCACTGGATCCTATGATTGGCCCGCTTGAAAAAACATTGCCTGTGATGGTCGAGGAATTATCCATGGTGAAACCGCCGTTGCCGGCCTGAACGCCGTAGCGAAAGGAAACTATGGTATCACTAATAGCAAGAGTGGCCTTGATAGTTCTCGTTGCTGTCTGGCCGTGGAAAGAAACAACGCCCGTGGACGTGACACGCTTGTGATCGGAGTCGATATCAGCAATAGAAACCGAAAAACTTCCGTTCCCCAGCGCCGTATTGTTCTCGCCCGCATAATCGACATCGTGGTTCAGTTTATAGGCAGCCTGGTCGATTCCCGCCTCGGCCAACTGCAGGGCTTGAGCTCTCATAACATTTTGGCGCTCCAATTTGATAAATGAGGAAACATATTTCACAAGAGCGCCCGAAAACAATATGACAATGGCAAAAAATACCAGCCCGATAATAATTGCTTGTCCCCTTTGATTGATTTGTGTTTCTTTTTTCATTTATAAATTTCTCAAATAGATATCCTGGCTAAGATTGTATAAAACAGTCTGACGGCGGGTAATTGTTTGCATTTCGATATCCGCGTCAATCTTGTTGGCCAGGGACAAATCAGCATTGTTATAAGTGAAGGCGACAGCCTCGACCGAGTCGCAAAGTTGTTTGAGTTCGGAGGGCCGACTGCTGGCAGCGTCCGCTTGAACCAATTTATATAAATTTCGGCCGGTCAGATAGAAGACTACGTAATCATACTTATCGTCCACGATGTTTCCCTGATTGTCAACCGACGGAATTTCCAGCACCAGAGTGTCCTGGTCGCTGCTATAAGTCGTGCCGGAAAAATTGTGGCTTGCGACAATTTCATCGGCCTGCAAAGCCGTGTTTTGCAGTTCATTCGCTGCCGCCCGGGCGGAACCGGACAAATTCATCACCGCCTGCTGATAATTATATACTTTCGTGTAGTTGTTATACAGATACACGAGCGCCAGCAAAATAATTATAAGAATGGCAACGGAAATTATTGCCTCGGCAAATGTAATGCCATGGCCGATTGCTCCTTTTTTTTTCATAAAAATCATAATCCCCCTGTTTTTGTGATGAGGGTGGTGAGTGAAACATTTCTTGCCGATAAATGGCTGGGCTCCCGCCACTCGACAGTGACAAGAACCTGCTTTGTGCTTGTGTTGAAATCCGTAATGGACATCGCGGCAGAGCTGTTCGGAAGAGAAGCTAGCTGGGAGTCGGAAAAGCTACCGCTCGAAGGCAGATTATCATAGCCACTCGCCCTCAATTGTTCCATTTTGTTGCCGGCTATCCGCAGAGCCATTCCCTGGTCCTTGACGGTTTTGACCAGGCGAATCGTGTTGACGGCGGCTATATACAAAACCAAAACCATCCCGATAATGAAGATGGTGATGAACACCTCGACCATAGAGGATCCCGATTTCGAAATTTTTTTTGGTTTTGTTTTCAAAATGATCTAAGAAGAGAGGTTATTATTTGAAAATTTTGCTAGGTATAATTTATTTTAAATCCAAGCAGGCCTTTTGACAACTCTACTTGTGCGCCCTCCAGGACTCAAACCTGGAGCCTTTTGGTCCGAAGCCAAGCACTCTATCTTCACCCGCCCACCTTTGCGTCCTCGGTAGGATTCGAACCTACAATCCCCTGGTCCGAAGCCAGGTGCTCTATCCGTTGAGCCACGAGGACAGATACTGAAACAATCTAACAAAAAACGGCCAGGCGGTCAATCCGGGAAAAAAATATCCTTCCCTGTGAACTTCGGAAAATTTTCAAATCTATCTCTTCTCATCCTCATTATCTCCGTTGTTTTCTGATATCCGGCTTTGTCAAAAGAAAATTTTGCCTGTTCGCTGATGTATTGTTGTTTTTTTTCTTCATTCCAGTCAGCCTTCCAAACATACCTGTACCAGACGAAAACGCACAGAATGGTAGCCGAGAGAAGCGACAGCATAAAAAACCACCGCACAAAAAACCTCAGCGCTTTGTTGAAAAGTTTCGGAACTTCATGCTTAATATTTTTTTTGGGAAGATCATTTTGTGCCATTGGTATATACTCCAATAATCAACGTGGTGTTTAGGTTTTTATTCTCTTCCTGGGGTGGCGGAATTTGCGATTCTTGGTTGGAAGCTGGTGGTGCCCCGCTTTCTCCCGTCTGGCCTGCTTGTTTTCCTTCAGTAGGCGCTATTTTAAAGCTGTAAACTTTCGCGAAATAGGGCATATTTTCAAGCTTGGTCAAAAAATCGACAAGAGCCCCGTATCTGCCCGTAAGCTCGACAGAAAAGCCAAGCTGATTGGAAAAATCCTGCTTGTTGCCCTGGGAAGCGGGCGTTTTTTTTGGCTGACTTTCCTTTTTTTGGCCTTCGGATGATTCTTCATCTGAATCTTGAACGACTGGTTTTTTGGCTGTCTGGGATTTTAGCTTGGTCAAATCAATTACGCTTATTGTGATCAAATTATCAGTGGAGGTTGCAATGTTTTCGAGCGTCGCGAGAAATGGAACCGCATTTTCCTTGTCAACGAACATCGCGTTCATTTTCCCCTGATCAGCTTCCACATTCTTGAACTCCTTTCCCAGCTCCAAAATTTTTTGGCTGCGCTGTTCGCGCACAAGGGAATCCAATTGTTCCTTTTGTATATTGTCTGAAATTTCTCTTATTTTCCCAAACTGCCAGAATGCAGCAAGCCAAATCAATCCTCCCGACAGTAGTGCAACTGCGGCGAGCGACAAACATAATTCTTTATCAAACTTTTTTATCATAGTCGGCTAATTTCGAATCAAATAATCTTGAGGAATATTGAGATCCAGGTCAAAATTGAAATTTTGAGAGGCAACTAAATTGGAAATATCAATAGAGAATTGAAAGCCTTCCAGCTTGAGTTTGTTTTGAAAATCGATGAAATCGTCCCTTGTTTTTGAAAAGCCTGAAATTTTGAGATTGGTCCCGTCGGCGGAAAACTGATTCATCCGGATTCCTCTGGGGCACAGTTCTGAAATCCGGACCAGAACCCGTGCCCAGTTCGGAATATTTGATTTTATCCTGGAAAAGTTCGCAACCTGGCTGTTTGTGGCCTCAAAAACTTCTTTCAGCTGATTTTCTTTCCCTATGTTCTTGGCCGATGTTGTTTCGCTTGATTTTTTTGCCGCCTGATATTCAATCCTAAGCGTTATTTGAACGAAAAATAACGTTGCATTCAGGAGCAAAAGAACCGCGATAAAAGAAAAAGCTAGTTTGAGCGCGAAGCCTATTTTTTTTTCTTCTTTTATTTTTTCTTTTTCCGTGTCCGGAAGGACATTGATTTCAATTTTCATAATCTGCGCCCCTGAGAGCCAGCCCTATCGCAGTGGAATAGGACAGCACATCCCGGGATGATATCTTGAAGGGGAAATTACTAATATCTATTTTTGGCAAGGGATCGCCCATGATCACTTCTTTGTTCAGTCGGGAGGCGAGATAGCGGGGAAACTCATTGAGCAACGCGCCGCCACCGGCCAGAATAATTTTTTCGACCTTTTCCTTGCTGTTGATGGAATCAGAAAAAAAATTGATTGATTTTTCTATTTCCGAAGCCAGATTCTCAATCAAGGGATTGAAAATCTTATAAAGCATATCCTCCTCAGCCATTTTTCCCAACCCGAACTTGAATTTCATTTCTTCCGCTTTTTCCCAACTGACACCAAGTTCTTTCTGAAGAGTTTCCGTAAAAGTATTGCCATTAAGCGGAATACTTGAGGTAAAATATGGAATCTGGTTTTGGGCAATTGCGAGACTGGTGTTTTCAGCCCCAATATCAGCTATCAATACTGGCTGTTCCTCTACCGTCGAACCGGTGAGACTGCGAATTGTTGCCAAAATATCAACTTCGACAGCAAAGGGAATGAGTCCGGCAAGAGTGACAGCCCGGAAATATGAGTCAATAATATGCTTAGGAATCGCTACAACAAGGACATCCTCCATATCGCCTTTGGTGCCAATAACTTGCCAGTCTATATAAACCTTGTCCACGGAGATTGGAATATTGGCTTCGGTTTCCCACTTCACTGCCTCCCGAGCTTCTTTTTTGGACATTTTGGGTATCTGAACTGTGCGAATAAAAGCTTTTGCTTCGGGAATAGAAAATATAACATTTTTCATTTTTATCGGCTTCGGTTGAGCTGAAGCCAGAAGGTTTTTTATTTCTTCGGCCATTTTTCGCGAATCAAGAATTTGTTCAGCCTGAATTATTCCGCGAGGCAGTATTTTTTTCCCGCAGGAGCTCAACTGGAACTTTTTTCCTTTTTTTTCGATCCAGGCAGCTTTGAGCGAACAATTCTCGATTTCAAGTCCAAAGGCCTTGGGCTTGAGGCCGAGTAAATTGTATGTAAACAGATTCATAGATTATGCTGCGCGAAGCCTGCCCGAAATGCTTCGCAATCGAAGCAGGCGGGCGCATACTATATTTTTGAGTTTTGACATTTGAGTTTTGATATTTTTCACATATTTTCCATCACTGAATACATCGGCGTTAGCATTGAAATTGCAAAAAAGCCAACCGCAATTCCAATGATCACCATCAATACTGGCTCGATGATGGATGAAAGATTCTTGGTTACTTGATCGATTTCCCCCTCATAAAATCTCGCGAGGTCTGCCAGAACATCCACCGTTTTTCCGGTTTCCTCGCCAACTTCCACCATTTGAACGACAAGCATAGGAAAAAGCTTCGGAAAAATTGCCAGTTCTCCATGCAGGGGTTTTCCTTTTTGAACCTCGCTTCCGACTTTTATGAAAGCCGCCCGATAATACCGGTTCGTAAGAGTTTCGGATATAATCTTGAGCGATTCCACGACGGGAACACCACTCCTTATAAGCGAACTATAAATTCGGGCAAAACGGGCGTTATTCACCCTGATAACAATATTTTTAATGACTGGCATTTTCAGAAAAACAAATGCAAATATTTTTTTTCCGGTTTCGGTTTTGAAAAAAACTGATAAAGAAAAAATTATCATCAACAGCGAAATGAGAACCAGCAATTTATGTGAAGCCATAAAGTTGCTGGAATCCATTATTAGTTTGGTTGAGGCCGGAAGTTCCGCCTGTACATCCGCAAAAACAGCTGTCAGCTGCGGCACTACGTAGATCATCATGGCAATTCCGATTCCAATCATGACAATCACGATCACGGCTGGATAATACATCGCCCCCCGGATCTTGCTCAAAAGATTGTGTTCCTTTTCCAGTTGATCGGCAAGGAGATTTAGAACCTCCTCTAAATTTCCCCCCAACTCGCCTACCCGGATCATGTTCACGCACAGATCGTCGAAAGCTTCAGTTTTTTCCAGACTGTCCGCCAACGTATTTCCTGTTTTCACTTCCTCCTCAATTTTGGCAAGAACCGCCTTGAACCTTCGGCTGCTTGTTTGGTTCGAAATGACATTGAGAGCACGCGGCACCGAGAGACCCGACGAAAGCATGACTCCGAGATGTCGGGCAAACATCATTTTATCCTTGAGTTTTATTCCGGAAAAAAATTTCAGCTTGCTTCCCAGCGATACTCTTTTGGACTTTCTGTCTTCGACGATTGATGTCACAAAAAATCCGTCAGCGCGGAGCTTTTCGACTACCGATCGACTGTCTTTTCCTTCCATTTTTCCCTGCCGAACCTCCTCCTTGTTATTTTTTGCGACGAACGAAAAAGTGGGCATAAACGAAAATTTTTAATTTGAAATTTGAAATTTAATCTTTTGTTACCCTCAATATTTCCTCAATCGACGTTGTTCCCTGAAGCACTTTCATCATCCCGTCTTCTATCATTTTCATCATGCCCTCATCGAGAGCTGTTTGCTCGATTTCATTGCTATCTGATTTCGTGCTCACCATCTTAGCTATATTATCACTGATTTCCATAACTTCAAATATCCCGATGCGTCCCTTGTATCCTTCGCCCGAACAGCGATCACACCCCACCGCGCGGAAAAAATTTATTTTCGACCAGTCTTTCGAGGCGGCAATGTTCTTGTCGATGATACTGTTTTTGGCTGCCATGGACAAAATCCGATCAAGGTCAACCTCTTCTCCAAGAGAATTCAAAAGGTCCGCATCAATATTGAAATTCTGCCGGCAATCAGGGCACAGCTTCCGCACTAATCGCTGGGCCATGACAATATTTACTGTCGAAGCAATAAGAAACGATTCTGCGCCCATATCGATAAGTCGGGGAATGGTTGCGGCGGCGCTGTTCGTATGCAGCGTGGAAAGGACAAGATGGCCGGTCATAGCCGCGTGAATGGCGATTTCCATTGTTTCCTTGTCGCGAATTTCGCCGACCATTATGATGTCGGGATCCTGGCGAAGAAGCGCGCGCAGTCCCTGAGAAAATGTGAGTCCTATTTGCGGATTTACCTGCGTCTGATTTATTCTCGGCATCTTATACTCGATCGGGTCTTCGACCGTGGAAATATTCACGATTGGCGTGTTGAGTATATCCATCACGGTATAGAGAGTAGTCGTTTTTCCGGATCCGGTCGGTCCGGTCACGAGGATCATCCCATTCGGCCTCTTGATGGCCCGGTGGATTTTTTCAAGGTCTTCCCCCCACAATCCCATACCCTCAAGAGTAAGTCCTTTGGAAGATTCATCAAGCAGCCGCATCACGATCTTTTCACCTGAATAGACCGGCAGGATAGAAACGCGAAATGCCATCCTCTTGCCGTCCTGCTCAATCTTGAAGCGGCCATCTTGCGGAAGCCGGTGCTCATCAAGCTTTAAATTCGAAAGGATTTTTATTCTAGCAACAATGCCGGCCAAGACCGTCTTGGGAAGAATCATGGCGTCATGCAGCATACCATCAATCCGATAGCGGATCCGCACTTCTTTTTCATCGGGTTCGATATGAATATCGCTCGCTTCCTGAAGAATCGCGTGCTTCAATAGCGCTTCAACAATGCGGATGACGGGAAGTTCCTGAGCAACCTTTTCAAGCGACTCTTCCTGCGACACCCCCGTTGCGTTCTTCTCGATAATATCCCCAAACTCCGCCTTTAGGCTTTGTTCGTACTGCTTAAGCGCGTTTTCAATTCCGGTTTCCGTCGTGATGCAGGGCGATACTTTTAGCCCGGTTTTTTTGCGAATGAAATCGATAGTCTGGATATCCTCCGGGTTGAGCATGGCCACCTTGAGATCTGTTCCCACTTTTTTGAAGGCAATAATCTTATACTTCTTGGCAATCGGCTCCGGAATTATCTGAAGGATTTCCTTTGGTATAATCTCTTTTTCAATGTTTACGAAGGGTATGCCCAATATATAGGAAAGAAGCTGGCGCAGCTGATCGGACGAGATAAGTTTTTTTTCAACCAAAACATCACCCAGTTTTTTGCCGGTCTGTCCGCTTTCGTTCATTGCCTGATTTATCTGCTCTTCCCCGATCAATCCCGCGTCCAGAATGAAGCTTTTTAGCCTTTCATTGTCAACCCACATTTTCTTTTATTTTTTCAACAACATCCTTGAGGCTGAAGTCCGACTTTATCATAAAAGTGGTTGCTCCCAAATCCAGCGCTCGCTGGACATTGTCAATTTCTTCAAGATTGGTGAGAATCAGCACGGGAATATTTTTGCATTCGCCCTTTTTTATTTCCGCTAGGACTTCATAACCGTCCTTTTTGGGGAGGATAATGTCCAGTAAAACCAGGTCCGGTTTTTCAGCGACCGTTTTTGCGAGGCCTTCTTCGCCGTCGTACGCGCTCACAGTCTCAAAACCTTCCTGTTCCAGAACTTCCACAAGGGCGTTTTGCAGGGAGCGGTCGTCTTCGATGATGATGATTTTTTTGTTTTTTTGATTATCCATATAATTTTATTTATAAATTAAGCGACCGGTAAGCTGAAATAAAATGTCGAGCCTTTCCCCGCCTCGCTTTCAAACCAGACATCGCCGCCGAAATATTTTACGATCTCCCTTGCAAGATAGAGTCCGATTCCCACTCCTTCAGTCCGGTACCGGGATTCATTCTTCGAACGAAAGAATTTTTCAAAAATTTTGCTGTGCTGATAGCGGGGAATCCCCACGCCCCAGTCCTGGACAGAGAATATTATCTTTTTGCCTTCTTCTTTCAGCCCAACCTCGACCTTTGCCCCCTCATTCGAATACTTGATGGCATTCCCGATGAGATTGTCAATTACCACTCTCATTTTACGCTCATCAACGCAAACCTTTTTGGAAACAGGCTCAATTTTGAGAACAATTTCAATATTTTTTTCGGCTGCCGCGATTCGCAAATCGGCCACGGACTCCTCAACGATATCTCCCAGATCAAGCTTCTTTTTTTCAAAAATTGCCTTGCCTTGGTCAACACGCGCGACTTCCAGAAGGTCCGTCACCATTTTGAGCATTTGCTCATTTGATTTCTTGATGTTTGTGAGAAATGTTCGCTGTTTGTCAGAGAGAACCCTTTCCGGGTCTCGTTCTGATTCAATCACTTCCATATTCCACTTGATGGCTGCCAGAGGACTGCAAAGCTGGTGGGAAATAATGGATATGAATTCTGTTTTGAGAATATTCGCCTCCGCCACTTTTTCCACTCCCCGGATAACAAAACTTCCCAAAGTCATGATAAAGGCTACTACCAGGGTAACGCTCATAATAGTCACTCCTTCCGAGGCAAAACGCTGGGAAACAAAAAATGTCCCGACCATCGCGGCAACAGTAATTAGGCCCATCAACAGAAAGAGAAAGTTAGGACATTGCCAAAGTCCCAGTCCATATTTTTTGCACCGGGCAATGAAATTCATGCCATTGAGGAATTTCAAGAACATTTTGTTTTGTTTTTATTTACTTAAGAATTTCCTCCTTTTCTGCTCTCAATTATACCACAAATCGCAAAAAGCAACCAGAAATTTGGCAATAGAAAAGCTGGCTTCAGCATATTTGCCGAAAGCCAGCCATAATTTTGATACCAGAGTTTATCCAGGTTCACCTGCCGCAGCCTCGCGCTTCGCCTTTTTTAGCGCTTTCTCGGCGGTTTTCAAGAAGGTGAGATTCATTTCTCTTGCACTCCAGTGAGAATGCCGAGCGGGGAGAATTACCCCTTCCTCGATGAGCATGATCGCTTCCTCGATTTTCCAGAGTAGGCTGAAATCGCCCGCCAATACTGCAACGTCCAGTGCTCTCACGGCAAGATACCAATCGCTTTCGCTGTATTCACCCGGACGAAGCTTCCCCGTCCACCTGTCCAGATAAATGTTGCGCAAGAATCTGTGAAAGAAAGCTTTTAAGGAAGGCATCTTGTCATAGATTTCAATGCTGAGAAAGCCCCTCTTCAACCTCCCTGCCAGCAACTTGGAAACCAGATTTTCGTCGAGTACTCTTTCGCTGCACAGAGAAATGGCAAATTTAATTGCCCGCTCGAGGATCGGCTCATCCTCGGCGGCGAACAAATACCACTCAAGGATTTTTTTTCGTAATCGTATTGATCATGCGATTCTCGAAGCTGTTTGATGCAAGCCTCGGCCCAATCGGCGGAACCGTCACCTATATCCTTATAATTCCTGTTAATTTCTTCGAGGCAAATCCTTCTGATCTCTACAAAGGGATGCTTCATGAAAGTGGTAAACGGCGTGCTGCGAGCTTCCTGCCCCAAAACACTTTGTAAAGAACACGTTGGCTGCATGGCACTAAAATCCATTTTTTTCTCCTTGCATCCGGTCGGATGCTCGCCCGTTGAATTTTGCCGGTCGGCATATGGGCTAAATTAATGGAAGCAGGAAAATGGGATAATGTCAAACAAGAACAGGGACCGCCTTTGCAATCCCTGTCTCTATGAACTAGCTATCAACTACATCATTCCACCCATATCCATACCTCCGCCCATACCCGCGGGCATTCCCATATTCTTTTCCTTCTTCTCTGGAATATCAGTGACGACAGCTTCAGTCGTGAGAAGCATCGCGGCCGCAGAAACCGCGTTTGAAAGCGCGCTTATCACGACTTTGGCTGGATCGATGATACCGACTTTAAACATATCTACATAATGCGGTAATTCACGGCTGGCATCATATCCTATTTTAAAATCTGCGTTGGGATTAATCTTTTGAATGTGCAATGTGACATCTTCGTCCTTTCCCGTTGCAGTATTTCTTTGCTTTACCTTCATTTTTTCATCAACATATGTTTTTTGATTCTCTTCAATCTTTGATATTACAACATCGGGAGATTTTCCTGCATTTATTGCAATCTGCCTCAATGGCGCGCTAAGAGACTCAACAAATATTTGAATAGCAATTTTATTGACATTGGACGGATTGCTGTGCAGGTCTTCTTTCAGTTTAGCCGACTCATTTAACAGCGCTATTCCACCCCCTGGAACAATTCCCTGCTCGAGCGCCGCTTTTGTAGCCTCGACCGCGTCTTCGACCCGATGCTGTTTTTCCTTCTGCTCGACTTCCGTCGCGGCGCCGACCTTGATGACGGCCACGCCTCCTGACAATTTTCCAAGTCTTTCCTGCAGTTTTTCCTTATCGAAATCGCTGGTTGCTTTTTCGATCTGCGTCTTGAGTTGTGCCACGCGCGCGTCGATGTTTTTTTTCTTTCCTTTCCCGCCGACAATAGTTGTATCATCTTTTGTGGAAACGATTCGGCCCGCTTTTCCAAGATCATCAAGCACCGCATCTTCAAGCTTCATGCCTCGCTCTTCGGAAATGACCTGGCCGCCGGTGAGAATTGCGATATCCTCAAGCATTGCCTTGCGGCTGTCTCCGAATCCGGGAGCTTTCACGGCCAGCACATTCAAAATACCGCGCAGCTTGTTTACCACCAGTGTTGTCAGAGCTTCGCCTTCGACATCTTCCGCAATAATCACCATTTCTTTTTTGCCTGTCTGGGTGATTTTTTCAAGGATGGGAAGAATCTCCTGAATCGAGGAAATTTTTTTGTCGGTTATCAAAAATTGCGGGTCTTTGAGTTCAGATTCCATTGATTCGGCGCTGGTGATCATATAGGGGGAAATATAGCCCTTATCAAAGCGCATTCCTTCCACTACTTCGTCCTGGAGGCCGAAAGTCTGCGATTCTTCAACGGTGATCACGCCTTCCTTTCCGACTTTTTCGATCACTTTGGCGATCATCTTTCCGACTTCCGGATCCTGCGCTGAAATAGTTGCCACCTGCTCAATCGCGTCGCCTGAAACTTCTTTTGCCGATTTTTTGAGGTCGCTGGAAACGCGATTGGACAACTTGAGAAGAGCGTTTTTGAGTTCAATCACATTTATTCCCTTGGAGATAAATTTTGCGCCGGACTCAACGACTGATTGGGTGAGAATTGTCGCGGTCGTTGTCCCGTCTCCGGCCGCGTCATTGGTTTTGTTCGCGACTTCCTTCACGAATTCCGCGCCGATATTTTCGAATTTATCCTCGAGGTCAATTTCTTTGACGATTGTCACGCCGTCGTTGGTGATCACTGGTGTTCCAAAGCCGCGGTCAAGAACAACATTGCGGCCCTTCGGCCCCAATGTCACTTTCACCGCGTCTGCGACTTTGTCGATACCGGACTTTATTCTGCGCCGCGCGTCTTCATCGAATCGTATTTGTTTAGACATAGTTTTGAAATTTTAAATTATTAGTCTCAAATTCACGCTTTGGCACTCTATGCTTCCGACTGCCAACCGCAATAGATATTATAGAAAAATATTTTTTGTTGTCAAGGGTTAGAAAGGGGGCCCGCAGATTTTTTCAATCCTTTCTTGAATCTTCTCCTCAAGCCCCACCCCTTGCGGTTCGGGAAGAAAAACCAGATTGTCGTCGTTGTATTTGATATGCGCGCCTTTTTTGTACGTGAGGGGATTTCGTTCGATGCGCGCGATTTGCTTTCTTTTCAGCCAGGATTCAATTCTATCTCCTCCGAGAAAATTTATCAAGTCTTCAATCGTTTTTTGAATGAATCGGCTGGTTTTTCCATGTTCGACATAATATTTTGCCGGTTTTAGCTGGTCGTAGCTGAAATTGGGCCTGATTTTCCTGATCCAGCT
>Ga0154694_109_pt15 | contig 12225 bp, 17 predicted proteins | sample Rifle2008BG13ft_FD_105712 | JGI IMG/M metagenome (GOLD analysis project Ga0154694, IMG submission 105712) | Candidatus Moranbacteria bacterium RBG_13_45_13
GGGGGTCTGTTCTTCTTTCATGATAACTTGCGGCTGCGAAACCTGAAGTTCATATCCCTCGCGTCTCATATTCTCAAGAAGGATGGCGATATGAAGCTCTCCCCGCCCGTAAACTTTGTAATAAGCTGGAGAAAAATCCCCGCCCTTGGGCGAGGTCTCGCCTTTGGTGGAAATCTTGAGCCCGACGTTGACTTCAAGCTCTTTTTCCAGCCGTTCCCTGATTTGTTTCGTCGTCACGAATTTTCCCTCCCGTCCGGTAAAAGGAGAATCGTTAACCAAAAAATCAAGCGATATCGTCGGCTCGTCAATTTTTATCGCCGGAAGCGGCTCCTGGCCTTCTTCCTGGCAGACGGTTTCGCCGATATCAATATCCGGAAGTCCGACAATCATCACGATATCACCGGCAAAAGCGTCAGCAACTTCCTTTCTTTCAAGTCCTTCAAAGGTAAACAGTTTGATAATTTTTCCCTTTCGGACCTCGCCTTCCGGTTTTTTGACAAACACATCCCCGTTCTTCACTGTCCCTTCCCGAACTCTTCCGATAGCCAGCCTTCCCAAAAAATTATCGTATCCCAAACTGAAAGGCTGAAAACGAAAAGGTACATCTTGACTCTCGTCGGATGAGGCGGGCGCGACTTTATCAAGAATCGTATCAAAAAGAGGAGTAAGGTCTTTCGATTGGTCGTCCAAGTTTTTTTTGGCGATTCCATCCCGCCCAATGGCATAAACCGTCTCAAAATCCAATTGTTCGTCGCTCGCTCCAAGATCCAAAAAAAGTTCAAAAACTTTTTCTTGGGCAATTTCCGGTTCTGCCGCCTGTTTGTCGATCTTGTTTATCACCACAATCGGTTTTATTCCCAGTTCAAGAGACTTTTTCAACACAAATCGGGTTTGTGGCATCGGTCCTTCCTGCGCGTCAACGACCAAAAGAACAGAATCAATTGAACGGAGAACCCGTTCCACTTCCGATCCGAAATCAGCATGACCCGGAGTATCCACGATATTGATTTTTGTCCCTTTATAAAAAACCGAGGTGTTTTTCGAATAAATGGTAATCCCCCGCTCTTTTTCAAGGGCGTCGCTGTCCAGTGTCGCGGTTTCATCTTTTTCCATCCCGGTCTGCCGCATGATAGCGTCAGTGATAGTCGTCTTTCCGTGATCTACATGAGCAATAATAGCAATATTTCTAATTTCCATGTTTGGTTAAATAAACAAAAAACTGCTTCTAGAGCAGAAATAATTGAAATATCTTCTCTTATTTTCCTATTTTATAGGATAAAAATGATTTTGTCAAAACTAAAAAGGAGATTGGAAAGGAACATTGATATATTGGGACAAGAAAAACCCCTCCGAATGTAACGTTGAAGGGCTGTTTTTGGCGGGAGAATCATTCTAAAGTTCAGAATTTGAAATATGATTTCAAGAAGAAAATGGCGAGAGCTGCCAAAACAAAAGGCCCCGTGTAAACCGGGATTTTGTGTTTCATGGCCAAAAACTGGACCAAAATCGCCGCAATAGAAGCAATGATAGTCGCTAAAATCGCCAAATCCATTTTTTGAATCAGCACCGCCGCGACCACTCCGATCAGCACCGAATTGAATCCCATAATGCCCGCGTTGAAAGTGGAATTTTCAATTCCCAGAAGTAATGACATGGGGAAGCTAGTGGCAACTCCGATAATGGAATACAGTCCCATTCTCGGCTGGATGATTGCGATGGAAGCAAAAATGAGCAAGCCAAAGATCCTGTTTTCAATCAAAAAAACCTGGCTGAAACTATTGAGAAACGCGTTGAGATAGTTCATATGCAAAAAAATCAATGGCCAATCCTCGCCGCGAAATTAAAAGCTAAAAAATAATTTTGCCAGTTTTTGTCCGTTGACTTATATGAATTATCAAAAGAAAAATAATCAGCCAGAGTTTCCCGCACTCGCAGAAGTTCTTTGAGACGTTTTTTATTTTTCCCGTCAGCAATCGTCAGATCCAAAAGCTCCAAAGCTCTCTCAAAAGCTTTTTGGCTGTAGTCCGGATTATTTTTGGCCCGCCATTTTATCGTTCTCTCCACTTCACTCCCGACATTCGCCATCTGTTCGAAAAAAGAAAGCTCTTTCCAGCGCCCGGCGGCGAGTTGTTGATGTTGATAATTCTTCATAATTTTATCTTACGGGATATGCGGATTTAGTCAATCAAAAATAAAAAACACTGGGTTATAGTACCAGCTACGGGTGATGCAAGATCATCCGCTTATACTTTCCTAAAGCTTAGCTTTAGGAATAGAAGACGGGCATAATTATTTTTTCTTCTTGATCCAGCCCGCGAGGAAAAATCCGCCGATTATGAAGGCCACTCCCGAAATTTGAGCTGACCAGGCGAGCGCCATTCTCCAATCACCTGCATTTTTCATGGCGAAGAAAATATAGAGGAGCCCGGCCAGGATGAAAACCACGCCCCCGACAATCTCGCGCTTCCAGGAAATCGTGAGAACCGCGATCAGGATGAAAACCGGGATGTTGTGGATGAGAAAACCGGCCAAAGTTTCCCAAAAACCGGCTCCCGTGCCGAAAACATCCAAAGACATCAGCGCCAAAAAGGCGATGAAAATTATCGCAAGTATTCGCGGGGTCCAATAGACGAATTTCCCAACTTTGTTTTCCATGGCTGCATTTAGATCATATAAGTTTCCAAAAACTTCCGAATGGCGGCGACAGTTTCGTTTTTTAGTTTGGGATTGCTCTCGGCAACCCACTTGGCGAAGTTATACAGCTCTTGATTGTCTACCCGGAGCCATTTTTTGTTTTTGCGGAGAAAATAGAAAAGCGCGGTCATGGCGATTCTTTTGTTCCCGTTTTCGAAAGGGTGATTTTTTACCATCAGATAAAAAAGAATGGCAGCTTTTCCGACAAGTCCTTTATAGAAAAATTTTCCGGCGAAAGATTGAAAGGGGACAGCCAAGCAGCTCTCCAATTTTCCAGGAAAACGCGAGCCGAAATCAGGTATGGGCTCGTCCCATTTCATTGTTTCTCTGGCCAGTCGGTGAGCAACATATTCCACCTCCAGAATTGTGATTGATTTTATTTTCATTCCTTACCCAATAATTTCAAGGTTTCGCCGTATTCTTTGACAGTTTTTTTCACCGCTTCTCTGATCTCCGCCTTTCTCTTTTCAGTAATCGATTCGTCCAGAATATCTCCCAGCTCTGTTCGTTTAATAACAAAATTCCGACCTTTTTTCTTGGCCTTTATCTTTCCGGATTTGATTTTTTTGAAAACGGCAATCCGGCTGATTCCCAGAAGTTTGGCTAGTTCGGTTGTGGTTAGATATTTTTTTTCCATGATTGTATTCTAGCCTATGTTAACCTAAGTGTCAATGGTTAACAAGAATACAGGTTTGGAAACTCCGCATAAGCAAACTGGCGCTCCCTATCATCCGATGTTAGGAAATAGAAAATACGTAATTCCACCACGAAAAAAACCGCCAAACCCCGCGCGGATTGGCAATTAAAAAAAACTCCGTTCAGGGCGGAGCTGTCGAAAATAAATTTGTTTTCAGCAAAAATAATTTTCAGGTTGGAAGAGGACAAGCTGCGCTGAAGCGGGAAAGCGGTCAAGAAATTCCGCTTCGGTTTGATTTTCCGATTTGCGGCTTCGCGCGGAAAGAATGAAAAGCGCGAGAAGAATTATCAGTGTGAGCAACATTAAAATTGCCCCGCCTAAAATATTGCTGTCTGGATTGTATAGCCACCCCAGAAGATACAGCAGGCTGAGAATGATAAAAAAGACAAAAACAATGACAACGGTTGTTACCATATTGTTTTTTTATCTTCTTTTGGCATGTCAGCCCGTTTGCGCTCTTTTGAGGCTTGAAAAGATCCGGAATCCTGTTTTTTTCACACTACCAAACCTAGCCCGAAAAGGCAATTAATAAAGAAAGCGGGCAATACCCACATGAAAAAAAGGTTGGGGTGAGTGTGGTCTGTTTCCACAAGTGATCCTGGGCGTTGCCCCCGACATCCCAGATTCTCACCCCATAAAAAGTTATACTAAATATATTTCAAAGTTTTAAGAACGGCAAGAACTTCAGCTTTGGCTTCTTCGTAAGTCAGCTCCGGGGCGTATTTTTCATTGACTTCGATTCCAAATTCAATCTTTTCCCCACCATCAGTTGTCAAAAAATAGAATTCTTTTTTGTATCCGGCGGAAGCAGAAGCTGTTCCCATCCCATGCGCGGTGTATTTTTTGCCGAACACTTCCACCTCAATGTCCGGTATGTTTCCCCATTCAGTCCCCACTCCCGTGCGCAGGCACATCACCATTTGGTCATCACTTCTCGTTTTTCCTAGAATATGCACGTAACCTTCATCAAGCTTCAAAGAAACGCAGGCACCGTCGGTCGAATCAACATCTTCTTCCCGACCGCTCGTCCCCAATTGAGCAATTTTTCCGTTGGCGGGATAGCTGAATTTGTAACCCTGAAAGCTGTTAGTGAAAGTTTTCCAGCCGGCGGGTACTTTTTGCACGGCAGTTGACTCGCTGGTATTTTCCTGATTCGCCGTTTCGCTCCCGGTCGTTTTTTTGTCAGGTACAGTTTTTTCAACTGTGGCAGTCCCCTGCTCCTGAACTGTGCTCGATTCGGTGACACTCGTGTTCGCCAAACCGCACTTTTTTGCTCCGTACCACTTGCCCAACAAAAAAATTCCCGCGAGGAAAAGAATAACCAAAGCTCCAATAAGCCCCCAAATAATTTTTTCTTTCATATTTTTATTTTTATCGCGGTTATTATTTAAGCTCCGCGCATTTGAAGTGTTTTTATTATATCACAGAAAACTTGTTTTAATCAGGTTGGATGACAAAATCCGGATTGACGCTTCCGGGACAGACGATAATTTTCTTTTGCTTTTTCATATTTTTGCGGTTTTCAGCCTTTCCAAAACTTCCTTGAGGCTTCCGCCGAAGGCTCCTCTATTTTCAAGTGAAATTGTGGCTGTCATGGCAGCGAATTTTCCCCACATTTCGGGATCGTCAAACAACTCGATCGCCCGAACAAAGGCGGCTTCATAAGTATCACCCGCGCCGGTTGGATCAATCAATCGTTTTGGAGGATATGCCGGAATTTTGAAATATTTGTCGCCAACGAACAGATGCGAGCCCTTTGATCCTTCAGTAATCGCGGCGTTCTTCAAGCCATGTTCTATAAAAAATTCACCTGCCTTTTTTATTGTTTTTTTTCCGGACACAAACATAGCTTCATTATTGTCCAAGAAAAGATAATCTACATGGGGCAAAATTTTCACTAAGTTTTCCGGATTTTTATAAACTTTTTTTCCGCCCTCGAGGTGGGCAAAAGCGCCGAAATTTCCATATACTAAATTTTTATGCTTAAGTTTCTCGTAAAATTCAAAAGGAATATGATGGGAAAGAAGCGGGCCAAAGACAATATAATCAAATCTTTCCAAATCAGCTAGTAATTCTTCTGTTGGCTCAATCGCGTTATTATAGTCAAACAATGTGTGAGTTCTTACATCCGGGTTGCTGCTCTTGTAACCCAAGTTCCCGTGCAATGTCTTTTCGGCAAAAAAATCGTGAATATTTATTCCTTCAAGATGCTCCTTGACCCAAGCCTCATCTTCTTTTCCATAGCTAGCATACGCGTCAACTTTTTCCACGCCTAAATTTTTCAAAGCCGTGCAAATATAACAAACCGGGCTCCCGATATGAACGGATTCTTCGTCATCAATAGTTATATAATCTTTGGCTATAGGACCCAAGACAGCGACTTTCATGGATTTATTCGCTTACTTCTATTTTTCTCTTCCTTATTATTTTCTTATATTTTTCCCTTGCCTCATCCTTGGAAGATGAGACACCTCCCTGCTTATTAAAATCACGGGAAATTCTAACTTTCTTTGTCTTGCCCTTGGCGGTAATCAAAATTTCATCATCGGGCGCGCTGCCAGCCGGTTCAAATCTAATATTTTCGCAAAAATGCATGTGCTCGCCGAAATTTTCGTTTAGAAAATGTAAAAATGAATTTTCGTGGCTGAAAGCCAAAACTCTGATATTCTTTTGGGGATTTTGTTTGCGTATTATTTTCTCGGCGATTTTTACCATCCGCGCCATATCAAAAAACTTGGACTTATAAACCTGCTCGGCCGACAAAACATCGGGAAAAATCCCTTCTTTTTCAAACCTTTCGGCAAATTTCATGTAATTTTTTCCCCAAGTATCCTCTATGCCGCCTTCCTCCATTATTTTCCTCGCCCTTGCCCACATCTCTTTTGTCTCTTCTGACACCGCATTCTGATCAACAATCCCTTCTTCCAAATAATCTTTTTTGGCGAACACAAATTCCCTCAACATGTTTTCCAAGTGGCTAAGCGTCAGACATTCAATCTTTCTAATCCAGCCTTCGCCTATCTGTTCAGCGTGATTTTTAAATTCCCTGTTTTCGTCATCCCTGGGCTTGATAATTTCGAATTCCCTTTTCCTCGCCACGTCTAAAAAAATCGCGGCCGTTTCCGCGGCTCGCACCAAATCACTGGACACAAAAAACAAAGCGTCGGTTTTGGGATTCAACTTGTCAAAATATTCTTCGGCTTTTTTCCTGGCGAGCTCTTTGCCTTCCGGCGGTAAATCAGAATCAAACCATTGTTCATATGCGTCAGGTGCGGCTTCCGGACATCTCGACCGAACAAGCCATTCATTCAGCTGATAAAAAGGCGGGCCAGAATGGCGGAAAACATCAACCGAAATATGCTTTTTTTCTGATTCTTGTTCCCGCTGCGAATCAAAAACATGCTTTGTTTCAAGTCCCATAAACACCAAATTAATAATTTACTCTTTTATTATAACCTATACCAAAAAAACCTGCGAAAGGGCAAGTTTTTGATTTTTTCTCGGGGAGTGGAGATTCCTCTTGCTATAATATCGAGAAGAATGATGATACCGAAGCAGAGCTTTCTTTTTTTGAATCCGTCTCTTTCTCTTTTTGAGCTCCCCGGATCCTTCCGGCAAGATATACCGTCGAAACGAAAATAGCGATAATCACCCACATCACGACCAAGGCGCCAAGCATCCCCTCTTCCTTGTACGACTGCCACATGCCGACTATAAAAAGAGTGATGATAGCGAAAAAAATGACGACGATGAAAATGAAAACTAAAGACATTTTTGCGTTTGCTTTACAAAAAAAATAATAAGCCCCGCACCGGCAGGATTTATTCTGATCACATTATAGCACATAAATCCCAAACAGTAAAATGAAAGTGTGATATAATGGAGAAAAATAAAATGCTTGAAAAAATGTCCGCCAAAGGCGGATCCGCCTCGGGCGGAAAAACTTTATTTGTGCGTTTAAGTGTTGCAATATTTCTCGTCGCTTTCCCCTGGTGCTGTTTTGCCATTGACGTTTGGCCGGGAAGCGCGGGAACGACAATTGCGACATTGTCCGAACCCAGCGGCGTGGTTTGGCACGAAGGTAGGCAGTCGCTTTTCGTGGTTTTGGATACGGGGACGCTTAAAGAAATAAATGCCAGCGGCGTGGAAATCAACTCCTGGGATTTGGCCGGCGGTCCGGACCTCGAAGGAATCACTCTTGCCCAAAATAGCCGATATCTTTATCTCGGCATAGAAAATCCGGATAGCATTGTGGAGTTCGACACCCAAACCGGACTCCTCACGGGAAAATCCTGGGACTTGACGACTTGGATGACGGGCGATCCTAATTTGGGTCTTGAGGGTCTCACGTACCGCGACGGATATTTTTACGCCGGACTTCAGGCGGACGGAAAAATTTATGTTTTCAATGTCAATCTCTCCCAAAGCGGCATTGTATCGCATGTCGAAACAACCACGCCTTTCGCGAGCTATACCGACATTTCCGGCATTGACTATATTTCCGATACCGGGTTGTCTTATCTGATTTATGACAGTCACGACGCGCTGATCGAACTTAATTCATCGAACGGAATCGTCAATCACTATTCTCTTCCGGCCAACAATCAGGAGGGTATCGCCCTGAAAACCAATTGTATGAGCCGCACGGCTGATGTGTATATAGCGGAAGACAACGGGGGATCGCCCGGACACGTCGTAAAATACACCGACTATCCGATCACCTGTCTTGACGCCGACTCGGACGGAGTCGATCACACCTCCGACTGCAACGACTACGACTCAACCATTTCGGCAAACCAAACATATTACCGGAATATTGATGGCGACGGACTGGGCGACGCGAATACAACGAGCGCGGTTTGCTCCCTTTCCGCGCCCGAGGGCTACGTCACAAATTCAAGCGACCCGGCGGACATTTTGGCGAACGGCCGCTCATTCTACGTAAATGGAAATAATTATGACTTTTTTACCGTTGATCCCGTGACGGTCCAATATACCGATCTCAATTTTTACTCCGACGATTATCACGAAGTCATTGCCGCGGGACTCGTGAGAAAAAAGGCCTACATAACGCTCGCGAGAGTCCGGGGAAACGAAGTGGCGGTCACCAAGCGGGTCAGAGTGAAGATAAAGAAAAAGCACACGTCAGTGAGCATCACCACGCAATCTTCAAAGTATAAATTTACCACTCGCTTCAGCCGCGGGAAAAAATACACCTGGAAAGCGAAAAGTTCGGGCTCGTTCAAGCGGTCGAGATAAAAAATAAAAAACAGTCCAATGTTGCGTCAGAGCTGTTTTTATTTGCGATTTATCGTCAGGGCTCAACTCCGCCCAGGAATTTCTTAATCCGGCAGTCTCTCGACTTTAATTTCTTTCAATTTTTCGTCTGCTGGACGTTCTTTCCGAATAGCCCGAATGGCATCCTCGGCGCTTTTATATATTTTCTGATTATACGTCCCATGTTTTCCGACAAGCCTTACTCTCCCATTTTCATCGATTTTGTTGATCGCCCGTCCTTTGACACTGGGAGCATCTCCGTGAAAATCCGACACTATGAAACATCTTGTCCCTTTCTCTATCGGAGCGCCAAAAGTGTCTCTTAAATTTTTCAATCGACGGGCTATCGTTGAAAAGAAGTACTTCCCCTCTTCTTTCCCTTCCTTTCTCTGCGCATAGCTCAAAGATTTCCTTGGGTTATTTATATCAAAAGGATGAAATTTCCCGTCCGGGCAAATTTCTTTAAAAACCCCTAATGCGTCCAGATATGTTTTCAGAAATTCCTCTCCTTCTTTGATTGCCTCCACTCTCTGTTGGATAAAACCTTCCTCCGAAAATTCTTGCTCCTGGCCGCTGTCTTTTTTCCTCGCTTCGGCCAGGCGCTTCTTCTGGGCAATTTCATCCACTATTTCCACTACGTCGGATTCTTTCAATTTGACCTGTGCTTCAGCGACGATTTGTTGGATTTTTTCCACCAACCCTTGATCAGGAGATTCTTTTTGCTCTAGCGCATCCTGTCCGGGCAGTGGTGGGCCTTTTTCTAACTTCATATTTTTCGATAAAAACCAAGGTTTCTTAGCCTAATATAGCAAATTATTCCCCAAAAATCAAAAAGCCAACCGTCTCCCGAAATTCGATTTGGGAAATAAGAAAAAGACAACCCAAAATCTCGGGGCTGGTTCGACTGCGTATAGAATTTTTCACCCCACAGCCGCAATCCCCACATTCCGCAAAAAAACAGCGCCGGAAAGGACGCTGATTGGGATAGGCGAATTCTTCCAAGACTAAGCCCTGGCAAGACTTAAGCAATTGCGATTCCAGCTTTCAGTATACTAGTATACTGAAAGCTAATGTTTTTCTAGTCTTTAGCAAGAAGATTAAGGAGTAGAAAGTGAAGCGGATATTTTTTGCGGATGGCTTTCAGGGAAAAGGGAGCGGCGGGAATATTCTCTTTGTAGCGCTTGGCTTCTTTGCCCTTATGCCGGCGAACGATGGTTTTGTATCCTCCAAAACCGTTATTGAGCCAGCGGTCAACTTGCGTGATTGTCGAGACGCCGATTTTCATCTTTCTCCGTATTTCTTCGTAGCTATGCCCCTCCATCAACATCTTGGCCACGTGCAAGCGACGCGATATCATGACGACTTCGCTCAAAGTCAGAAGATCTTTCAAAAAATTTTTCACTTCGTCCCTGTCCTTGAGAAGAGAGACCGTCGTGTAGAAATCTCCCAGATAAGTTTTTTTCTCAAGCTCCGTGAGTTGATTATATCTCACTTTCCCCGGCATATATTTTTGTTTTAAGGATTATAAACTGCTTTCAGTATACTAGTATACTGAAAGCGAGGCAAGGGGGGGGTATAGTGTTGCGTTGAGTTTTCTATTGTATTTTGATTTCTCAGTAAAACGGCGAGAAAATATTACGCGCAAAAAAAACAGCGCCGAAACGGACGCTGATTGTGATATGCATTTTCTGCTAAGGTTCGACCTTAGCGAAGATCAAAAGAATTTAAAACGGCCCTCCCAGAAATGCGAAGGGCCGCTCGGTTGATTCTGCGGCAAATTATGGATGGTAATTATGCCTCCGCTATTGCCTGGGCGATCTTCCGGCCAAGTTCAGGCCGGCGAGCAGCGATTATTGCCAGCACCTGAGGGGCAATGAATTCAAGATCCATGGTAATAAGGTCAGAATACATTGCAGCGATTATCTCATCGGGAACGTTTTCCCGAGAGGCCACGGTGTCGAATTTTTCAATGATGGGAAATTCTAGATAAGCCTCATCATACCGTTCCTGATAGGTGCGTTGGCACTCTTTTTCACCCACTGACTCAACGGCTCGGAGAGCCTCCGCGTGCGCGTATTCCTCCCGAAGACCTAAGGGAAACATTATTTTCTCTGTCATGCCTTTCTCCTCCTCCGGACAGATTCGGTTATGGATTGCTGATATCAAAGTCGCCCGCGTCGTGCCACTCCTCCAGCTCCACGATGTAGACCTTGCCGGCATTTTTTCCGGTAACCCCCACCATACTTGCCGTACACTTTTCTGAAGATGCTCCAGCGAAGTGAGTAAGTAAAACCAGGCGCGCTAAAGAATAGCATCCCGGCATCCCAGGTACGGGAGTGCCAAGCATTCCCGCCTCCAATATTCCTTTAACCTTTGCCAAAGTCGTTGCCTCCTTATCTTTTGTTTTTGATAGTATAGAATATCTGCTAATTTACCGAATGTCAATTCTTGCTACTACCCGCCGGCAACCTCCACATTGAGCATAAAAAAACAGCGCCGGGAAACATTTGCCCGATTTGGCACTCTGCGGGATAATGTAAGTAACGTACCATGGTACGTTACCTGATACGTTAACCGAAAAATATTATGAAAACAAAGGAAAAAATCACCCGCAAACTGACCAAAACAGGACGCGGGAGCATGTATGTTGTGCTCCCGAAAGAATACATCCGCGGCCTCGGCTGGCGGGAGCGGCAGAATCTTTCCATTTCGAGAATCAAGGGTGGGCTTGTCATTAGAGATCACCGGAGTAAGAAGTGAAAACTTAACATTGAATGTTAGGATGGGTTGAAGACAAAAAATTTTTTAATTTACTCTTGATTCTCGATCAGATATTTTTCCTCGACCCGCCAATCAGCTACAAATATCCCTCTGTGAATCTTTGTCCGATCCACTTCAGTATAAGTCACTTCTATTTTATAAGTATTGTTTTCTGGGAACATTGAAAGTGAAAAGGCTTCATCAGATCTTGTATCTATTAAATTATTATTTGAGTCATAAAAGACAAGATTTGATGATTCGCCCCGGGCTAAAGCTGAAACATGTAAACATCGCAAGCCTTTTATATAAGCGTCTCCTTCATCTGGGATAAGTTGATCAACAGGCAAAAAAGTAAATTCAATTTGTCTTGCAAGTCCTCTACCTATATTAGAAACTATTACCGTTCTGTTTTTCTTATCCCATCGTATTTTTAAATAGGGTCTTGTTTCAAGATTTGTTTGTTTCCTAGTCTCCCGAAGAATTTTGTTAGATATAATTTTCAAGTCATAAGTTTCTCTCATATACCAGAATATAACTAGAAATGTCACAAAATATAACGAAAGCGAGAGTTTTGTGGAAAAAGTTAAGTTTTCTACATCCAAGTTAAGATACCAAAGAAAATAATCCGAAAAAAATATCAATATAACGCCCAATATGCCGATAAATACTAGGGCCTCCCTGTATTTTTTTCTCCAAATTAATCCCATATTTTTCGGTTGATTATATTTCAACCCTACCAAACCCTGTCTAAGTTGGCAATTTTGTGAAATAGACACCTCTTCGGGTGTTTTTTGTTT
>Ga0154694_102_pt1 | contig 11955 bp, 15 predicted proteins | sample Rifle2008BG13ft_FD_105712 | JGI IMG/M metagenome (GOLD analysis project Ga0154694, IMG submission 105712) | Candidatus Moranbacteria bacterium RBG_13_45_13
CGCGTAACGCATAACGCATAAAGAAATTACTTGCGTTCCACATTTCACGATCCGCGCTTTACGATAGATGGCCAGAATTGCTGGGGTAAATATCCCCGACGACAAGAGAATAGAAATTGCCCTCACCTATATTTATGGGATTGGGCGGCCAAGGAGCAATCAGATACTCTCCGCTTTGAACTTGGACCCGAATCTGCGGACCAAGTCTATGAATGAAGCGGATATCAACAGACTCAAAGATCATATTGAGAAAAGTTTCACGATCGAAGGAGAGCTCAAGCACCAGAAACAGATGAATATCCGGCGGCTGAAAGACATTGGCTGCCATAGAGGCATCCGCCACACCAAAGGACTTCCGGTTCGCGGCCAAAAGACAAAGACGAACACCCGTACCGTTCGCGGAAATGTGAGAAAAACGATGGGAAGCGGAAGAAAACCGGCGGCGGAAAAAACGTAGTCTTTACGAAATATACGAATAAATTATCCTCAAGAGATTTAATGATGACCAAAAAAGAAGAAAAAAATGATGCCGAGCTGAAAAAGACCGATGAGAAATCGGAAAATACCGCTATTGAGGAAAAAAATAAACCGGCGAAAAAATCAGATAGTTCAGAAGAAATAAAAAAAGAAACGGAAAAGCCGGTTGTCAAGAAAAAGAAGAAAATACGCCGGCAGGTGCTCAAGGGGCAGGCCCACGTCCAATGCACGTACAACAACACGATTATTACCTTTTCCGATTTGGGCGGAAAGGTGCTGGCCTGGTGCAGCGCCGGCTTACTGGGCTTCAAGGGCGCCAAGAAGGCGACGCCCTACGCCGCGACCCAAATCGTGAAAGCGGCCTCGGAAAAAGTTGCCAAATACGGGCTTCGGGAAATAGAAGTCTACGTCAAAGGAGTCGGGTCCGGGCGAGAAGCATCTATTCGGGCTTTAGCCAACAATGATTTTGAAATAACATTAATCAAGGATATCACCCCCATTCCTCACAACGGCTGTCGTCCAAGAAAGCCGAGGAGAGTATAATATGGCCAGAATTCTACCCCCAAAATGCAAGCTTTGCCGGAGGGCAGGTGAAAAACTTTTTTTGAAAGGTGATCGTTGCAGCACGCCTAAGTGCGCCATGGTTCGTCGCGCTTATCCGCCGGGCGCCCATGGGACAAAAAAGGGAAGAAGGCCCCGTTCAGAATTCGGTGAACAGCTCGCTATGAAGCAGAAAGTCAAAAGAATTTACGGAATTCTGGAAAAACAGCTCAAAAAATATTTCCAAGAAGTGAAGAATAAGCCCGGCATTACGGGGGATATGCTGATGCAAAGGCTGGAAATGCGGTTTGACAATGTTGTCTTCCGGGCCGGTTTTTCAAGAAGCCGCTCATTTGCCCGCCAACTAGTGAGACATTCATTTTTTCTTGTTAATGGAAAATCGGTCAATATTCCCTCTTTCGCGGTGAGAATTGGTGATGTTGTTCGAATAAAGGAATCCAAGAAAAATACCGAGTACGTAAAGCAACTAGCTGAAGAAAAGAAGGGGGAACAGCTGACGGGTCACCCCAAATGGCTGAACGTTTCCCCGGAGAAATTCGAGATAGAAGTGCGGGAAAGGCCAACTCGAGAGGATTTTGGAATCGGCGTTGACGCTCAAATGGTGGTGGAATTCTATTCTAGGTAATTTTTTATTTAAAAATAATGCAAAAAATAACCTTGCCCGGCGCTCCCACCTTTTCCGATCTGGGCAACAACACCGGCCGAGTTGAAATTGACGGATGCTATCCGGGATACGGAACTACTCTTGGCAACACGATTCGGCGGGTGCTTTTGTCTTCACTTCCGGGTTCGGCGGTGACGTCGGTCAGAATAAGCGGGATTTCCCATGAATTTTCCACCCTGCCGGGAGTAGCAGAAGACATCATCCAGCTTATTCTCAATTTGAAAAAAGTGAGATTCCGCTGCCACAAAGACGAGCCAGTGAAGCTGACTCTCAAGGAAAAAGGAGTCAAAAAAATCACGGCGGCACAAATCCAGTGCCCGGCTGATGTTGAAGTTGTCACAAAAAATGCTCCGATTGCCACTCTTACTGAAAAGAAAAGTGAAATTGAAATGGAAATTGAAGTTCAAAGGGGACTCGGCTATGTGCCAGTGGAACAGCAGGAACGAGAAAAAAAGGAAATCGGCCTTGTCGCCGTCGATGCTATATTCACGCCGATAAAAAGAGTGAATTATTCCGTGGAAAACACCCGTGTCGGAAAAAGAACGGACTTTGACAAAATTTCTCTCGAAATTGAAACTGACGGATCGATTTCTCCCCGGGAAGCCTATCAAAAGGCAATTGAAATAATCACGGAACAGTTCGAATTGATCAAGAATTTTCAGGCGGACAAAAAAGAAGAAGAGAAAAAAACAGGCGTCTTGTCTGGAGAAGGAACGAAGGAAAAAGACGCTGGAGCGCAGGAGCCTGCCGGCGAGCTTGGAGATGACAAGCTCGGTGCAACCGTTGATTCTCTTTCTTTCTCCACCCGTACAATGAACGTCCTTGAGAAAAATAATATCAAGATAGTCCGCGACCTGGCGTCGCTCACAGAAGAAGAGCTTTCCAAGCTGGAAGGAATGGGAGAAAAAGGACTAAAAGAAATCAAAAAAGCTATTGGAAATTTTGGACTGACATTGAAATCATAGTGAAACATCTCAAAAAAGGAAGAAAACTAAGCCGGACGAAAAATCAAAGGAAGGCCCTGCTCAAAATAATGCTGGGGGATTTGCTTGTGAAGGAAAAAATTTCAACTACGGAGGCAAAAGCGAAGGAATTGGTGCCTCTGGCGGAAAAATTCATCAATCAGACAAAAAAAATCAGCTCAAGCGATAAAACCGAAACAATAAGAATTGTCAGAAGTCTGCATCCGAAATTGCCGCACCAAATGAGCTTGGCCAAATTGAAGAGCATAGCCGAACGTTTTCAGGAGAGGAGAAGCGGTTATTTCAGAATAATCAAGTCTGGACAGCGTCGTTCCGACGGGGCTAAAATGGCTATTTTGGAACTAATCAAAAAAACAGACGAGAAGCAATGAAAAGGAAATATTATTCAATAGATTGCCGGAAATTCACGCTTGGCCGCTTGGCGACAAGAGCCGCTTTTCTCCTTCAAGGAAAGCACGAGGCCGGCTACAAACCGAATGAAGAAAAAGGCGATTTTGTAGCAGTGATGAACAGCGATGAAGTCCAAGTGACTGGAAGAAAAAAAGAGAAGAAAATCTATCATTCTTTTTCAGGTTATCCGGGCGGAATTTCTTCGCGAAATCTCAAGGAGGAATTGGAAATTGATTCACGAAAAGTGATCAGGAATGCTGTCTACGGAATGCTTCCTAAAAACAAGCTGCGCGACATTAAAATAAAAAGACTTCTTGTCTTCAAAGACGCGAATCATGATATCAAGCTCCCTTTAACTGAAATAAACGAATCATAGGCTATGGCGAAAAAACCTCCTAAAACCAAGAAGATTCCCAAAAAGCCCGAGGCAGATCGGCCCCCTGCGGTTTCCGGCAAAAAGAAAGAGGGAAAATATTCAAGCGGCGTAGGCAGACGAAAGTCGGCCGTGGCCCGCGTAAGGATATTCAAGGATGGGCGAGGAAGAGAAGAAGCCGCTGTCCCGAATATTAGCGTGAATGGGAAAAACTATTCTGAATACTTCAGCGTTTCCGAATTGAGGGAAATTGCCGATTCTCCTCTGAAATCAGCTGGGACAAAGGATGACTTGAAAATCACTGTCAGGGTAAGGGGGGGAGGCATTCGGGGCCAGGCAGAAGCCACGAGACTTGGAATAGCGAGAGCCCTGGTGGCCGGGGACAGGAATCTCCGCGGCGGACTGCGCGATCTCGGATACCTGACTCGCGACGCCCGAATTACGGAAAGAAAAAAAGCCGGTCTGAAAAAAGCCCGGCGAGCCCCGCAATGGAAGAAACGCTAGTTTCTGACATTGCGGAAGGAAAGGGGCCGGGAAAACGTCAGTTTTCCTGTGGTGGAAGTATTGAAACCGCAAGGTTTCAAAGATCCGCCAGCTGGCGGAGACCCCGCAATGGAAGAAACGCTAGCTTCTGACATTGACAATTGCTCATTTACTGATATATTAAAATTGTCAAGCACATAATTTTTTTATCATTTATGTCTAGAAAGGCAGGTGTAAAGTGGAAAAAAATCCCGTTGATTCTGAAGAAAATAATGATTCTTCAGAAGATGGGAGGGAAAGTATGAAAGTCTGGCTCCAGGAAAATCTGCGTATGATTGTCAGTATCGCCATTGTGGTGGTTATCGCAGGGGGAATATATTCATATTCCAAGAGAACCCAAGCTCCCGCTGTCCAAGAAGAGACAGCTGTTACGGAAGAGGGCGCGGAAGGAAAAATAAGCGTGATAGGCGGAGAAACCCAGCAAAATCAAGAGGAAGCTGCTGGCGAAACCGCAAAGCCAGAAACAACGCAACCGGCGACACCCCAGGAGGCACAGTCGGCTCCAGCGGCCCAGCAGAGCAAAGAAACAGACAGCGCGTTTCAGGAAACAGCCGCGAGGGGCGATAGCACAACAAAGTTAGCCCGAAGAGCTCTGGCTAACTACCTCGAAAAAAGCCCTGACGCGACGCTTACCGCCGAGCATAAGATCTATATTGAAGATTTTCTGCGCCGGCAGGTCAAAGACGGAAGACTCAAAGTGGGCGAAAGCCGAGAATTTACGAAGGATATAATTGCGAATGCAATTCAAAAATCCAAGGGACTCAACGAAAAACAGCTGAAGAATTTGGAAAAATACTCTCAAAAAGTTCCGGGATTGAAGTAATCGATATATTTTTTCTACCAAAACAAAATCAGCTCTTTTTGATATTAGATTTATACCGAAAACCGGCAACTGCCGGTTTTTGGTTGGTATGGAGTTTGCCCCATGCCAAATCCCGAAAGTCGATCTGTTTTATAATCATCATTACGCAAATTTATTTAACTTGGTTTGGTACGGGGTAGACAAACATAAAAAATTATTCTAACTTAAAACTATGAAAAAGGCATACAGAAAAGCGCTTTTTTGGATTTGTTTTGTTCTATTCGCTGTTACTACCCCCTTGGCAGTTTTTTATTCTCAAGGATATCGTTTTGACGCGTATAAAAAGATTTTTGTTCACAGCGGATCAATCACCGTGAAGTCAACTCCAAGCGGCATCAATGTTTTTATCGACGGAAAACAGCAAAAGACCGGAAGCCTGGATATTATCAACAATTCAATCACGATCAATGGTCTGCGTCCGGGAAATTATAATCTGCGGCTAACCGCGGAGGGATACAATGATTGGGAGAAAAACATTGAGGTGCACAGCGGCGTTTCCACTGAATTCTGGAACGTATTTCTTGTACCTCAAAACGCCGATCCGCAAGTGCTAAAAACGCAGTCTGTTGAAAGATACTTTGTTTCGCCTTCAAGTGACAAACTTGTCTATGTCGCGAAACGCCCAAAGGGATCCGATATCGAGCTGTATGATCTCAAGAAAGATGAAAATGTTCAATTGTTTTCAGATGAAAATACATCTTTTTCGGATGATGAACTGGAAAATGCCGAATGGAATAACAAAGAAAAGCTGATTCTGAATCCGGTTTTTCGAAATGAAAAGAAGGATTTTCTTATCCTTGACGCGGACCAGAATGCAGACCCTCTTTTTCTTTCCCAGATCGCTCCGCCTTATAATCCAGACAAGGCCCGCTGGAGCCCGCAAAAAGAAAAAGATGTCTATTTCACGTCTGGATTAGATGAAGGAAATCTCAAAAATCTTTATCTGGCCAGTCTTGATTTAAAAAATATAACTCTTATTTCCGAAAAAATAAGAGCCTTTGACATATCTTCAAATCACATTTATTTCCTCAAAGAAAATAATATCCTTTATAAGACTGATCTGGCTGGTTCCGGTGAGGAGCAGGTGACTTCGTCATCTTTTCCCATTCGAGATGCGGGCGGGAGCGATTGCCGGATGATAGTTTATGATGATGATCGTCAAGCAATTATCACCGGCGATGAAAATTTGGTTGTTCATAATAATGGAAAGGAAAATTTCACAGAAGTTGTCACAGAGGGCGCAAAAGGCATCCAATTTTCCGATGACGGCAAGAAGCTTTTATTCTGGGGCGGAAATGAAATCAGTGTTATGTTTCTCAGAGATTGGGACGTTCAGCCCCGTCGAAAGGAAAATGAAGTTCAGCAGATAGTGCGCTTCTCTTCGCCGATTGCGAATGTTTTTTGGTATCGTGATTATGAGCACGTTTTTTTCGCGAACACGGGCAAAGTCAAAATCATCGATCTTGACTCCCGCGATCACCGGATTTGCTCCGATGTTTTGGATTATAATTCAGAAAAATTTTTGAGCTCCTATGATTCAGTTAATGGTATATTTTTCTATGTTGATGAAAAAGACAATCAAAGAAATATTTTTCATTTCGCGGTTCCCGAAAAGACGGGGTTTTTCACGAGATAGCCTGTCCGCCAGCCGGCAAGCGGAATAATTTCCGGCTCAATTGAAAAATTTTTCAAAAAAACACTTGACAAGTCTTCAAAAAAAAACGAGAATATAAATATAAGCAAAAAAATAAAAATTAAAAATGTCCTGTTAAAAGTTTTTTTCGTTTTAATGGGATGATCAATGAAGGGAGGTGAACAACAAAAATGGCAAAGAGAAAAAAAGCTGCGAAGAAAAAGAAAGCCAAGAAAGCGAAGAAGAGAAAGAGAAGATAGTCCGCTAAATCAGTTTTCTTTTTATCCCGCCCAAATTTTTTGACTTGCGCTTCCGGCGAAAAACGCCCACGGCGAGTCCAAAAATTTGGGCGGGTTATTTTTTGCCCGCGGTAATTTTTACCACTCTCCATTTTCCCGCCAAATCCCTGAAAAATTCGATTTTTGCCTCGGGCAAAATCTTTCGAATAATATCATTTATAAGCCTTTTTTGCTCCGGACTTATTTCAAATAATCCCGTAACGCACAGCGCACGGCGCACGGCGCAAATTTCCCTGATTTCTCGAGTTAACCTGGTATAATATTCCAATCCTTTATTTTCACTAATCAGCGCTGTCTTCGGCTCGAATTTCAGATTTCTTTGATTTGTTTCGTACAGTTTAGAGGAAACGTAGGGAAGGTTGGCAACGACAATTATATTTCCGGCGCGGAAATATTTTTTGTCGATAAAATATTTCAGCAAATCCGATTTTATAAATTTAATCTTTTTTTCCGCTTCGTGACGCTTCGCGTTTTTTCGCGCCACCCTCAAGGCGCTGTCTGAAATATCCGTTCCGTATAAAAAAACTTTTTTGCGCGCACCTGTGGATAAGTTTTTGAAAATCGCGATGATGATATTGCCTGATCCGGTTCCGACGTCGATGATGGTCGCATATCGTGTATCTGATATCGCACATCGCATTTGCTTCAAAACCAGTTCCACCAGCAATTCCGTTTCGGGTCTTGGAATCAATACATCGCAGTTCACAAAAAAATCCAACCCGAAGAATTCTTTTTTTCCGGTGAGGTAGGCGACTGGTTCGCCTTTTGCTCGGCGGACTGCAAATTTATAAAATTCGGCAATTTGTTTCTTTTCTAAGATTTTTTCCGGATGAGCGAAAAGATACTCGCACGGTTTTTTGAGCGCGCAACACAAAAGAAGCTCCGCATCAAGCCGAGAGCTGGTGTTTTGGCAAAGTAAATCGGCAATGGTCATTTTTTTCTTTTCAAATCCTCTTCTTCGAGATTATTGATAATCTTGTCGAGATTTCCGTCCAATATCGCTCCGATATTGCTCCAGCTTTTCTTTATCCGGTGATCCGTGATCCGGTCCTGCGGAAAATTGTAAGTTCTTATTTTTTCGCTCCGATCTCCAGTTCCAATCTGGCTTTTTCTCTCACGGCCGGTTTCGCGGGCGTGTTTTTCAACCTCCTCCGCCAGAAGGCGGGCGCGCAGAACCTTCAAGGCTTTCTCTTTGTTTTTCAGCTGCGATTTTTCATCCTGACAGGTAGCAATCATTCCTGTCGGCAGATAGGTGATTCTCACGGCGCTCGACGTTGTGTTGACGCTTTGTCCGCCCGGTCCCGAAGAGCGAAAAGTGTCAACTCGAAGATCCGCGGGGTTGATTGCAATATCAACTTCTTCGGCTTCGGGAAGAACAGCCACCGTCGCCGTTGAAGTATGGATGCGGCCTGATTTTTCCGTTTCGGGAATTCTTTGCACCCGATGGACTCCTGATTCATATTTAAGCCGGCCGTAAACGTTTTGCCCCTCGATGGAAAAAATTATTTCCTTGAATCCGCCAATTCCAGTCCGGCTTGAATTCAGAATATTCATTTTCCAGTTTTGCTTTTCCGCCCAGCGACCGTACATTCGAAAAAGATCGGCGGCAAAAAGCGCCGACTCGTCCCCGCCGGCGCCAGCTCGGATCTCCACAATCACGTTTCTTTGGTCATTCGGGTCTTGGGGAGCGAGAAGCGTCTGCAGCTTTTTTTCCAGATCCTCTTTTCTTCTTGAAAGCTTGATGTTTTCTTCCATGGCCAGACCTTTCAGTTCCGAATCTTTTTCCGTATTCACGATTTCGGCATTCTCTCTCATTTGCTTCTCCATTTTTTCCAGTTCCTCAATTTTTGCCATAACCTCCTCAAGTTCGGCTACTCTCTTCCCGGCGATTTTCATTTTCGAGGCATCGGAAATAAACTCGGGCTTGGCAAGCTCGGCTTTGAGGTTCTTGTATTCACCTTTAATTTCTTGGATTTTTGATTCCATAATATTTTAAGTTTAGCCTGCAAAAAGAATCGGCGCAAATCATTTATAAAAGCCCCGGACAAAAAATTCGGAGCTTAGGCATTGCACGCTGAATCTCTATTTTTTTGCGATATTTTTCCGAGCAACTTTCTTCTTTGACACTTTCTTTTGGATAACCAGCTTGGTTTTGGGTTTCTTGGTTTTTTTAGCCTTCTTTTTCGCGGTCTCGGCTTTGATTTGGGTTGATTTTTCAAAGCGCTTCTGGAAACGATCCAGCTGTCCCGCCGTGTCAACCAGCCGCTTCTTGCCGGTATAAAAAGGATGGCAGGCTGAACAGACCTCAACCTTCATTTCGGGTCGGGTTGATCCAGTAGTGATGATATTCCCGCAGGCGCAGATTATTTTCGCTTCGGGGTAATATTGGGGATGAATGTCTTTTTTCATGAAATTCTCTACGAATTACGAATCAATTACGAATATACGAATGGATTTAACACTTATAAGAAGAGTTGTTTGTAAATTCGTATAAGATTCTTAATTCTTAAAGATACTAACATTTTATTTGAAAATTGACAAGTATCGTCGGGAATGTTAGAATCAAAAGCGACAAAATTCATGCTTCCGGAGCAGTTTATCCTTGTCCTATATACTAGGAAATATATAGGTTTAAAAAACTGCGATGATAGAAGCAGGTGTTAACTAATTAAAGGAAAGCCCGTGGAAAATCTAAAGAAAAAAGTGGTTGAATCTCAACCGCAAAACAGCCAGGAGACTCCGGCTGATTTTCAGTATGAGAGCCTGGAGCTCTCGGTTTCGGAGATGCTCAAACACGGCGTTCACTTCGGCCACAAAAAATCCCGCTGGAATCCAAAAATGAAGCCTTTCACCTTCGGAGTGAAAAATAATATTCATATTATCGACCTCGATAAAACCCTCAAGTGCCTCGAGGAGGCCCTTGAATACCTCCGGGGAGTTGTGAAGAATGGCGGAAAAGTGCTTTTGGTGGGCACGAAACCGCAGGCGAAAAGGCTGATTGAAGAGGCCGGGAAAGCTTCCGGAATGCCGTATGTCTCAAGCCGCTGGCTGGGAGGAACCTTTTCCAACTTCTCTGAAATCAAAAAAAGGATCAAATATCTCAACGAACAGGAAAGCAAACTGGCCGCTGGGGAATTTGAGAAATACACGAAATACGAAAAAGGCCAGATCAAAAAAGAAATCGACAAGATGAACGAAAAGATAGGCGGGATAAAAAAAATGGAAAGCCTGCCTCAATCAGTGTTTGTGGCGGATATCAAGGAAGACGCCTTGGCAGTCAAAGAAGCCCGGGGAGCCAGAATTCCGGTTTTGGCAATTGTTGATACAAACACAGATCCGTCCGGCGTGGATTTCCCTATTCCCGGAAACGACGACGCGCTTTCCTCCATTCGCTATATAGTGAATATCATCGTAAAGGAAATCAAAGAAGCAAAGCCTGTAGCGATTCCGGCGGCAAAGAAAGAAAATGCCAAAGAGTAGGTTCCGCGGCAGATTTTGGCAAACCTATCCCGTGAATTGCCGGAATTTGACGCAAAGCAAACAACTAACGAGTTATTCAAATTTATGTCCGCGAAAACAATAACTGCCGCTCAAGTGAAGGAACTGCGCGCAAAAAGCGGCGTCAGTGTGATGGAATGCAAGAAGGCGCTTGAAAAAACCCATGGCGATCTGGAAAAAGCGCTCGCCTGGCTCAAGCAGAGAGGAAGAGAAAAGGCGGTGAAAAAAGCGGCGAGAACTACGTCAGAGGGAATCATTGCAAGCTATATCCACAGCAACAGAAAAGTGGGTGCCATGGTCGAGCTTCGCTCGGAAACTGATTTCGTCGCCAAAAACAAGGAGTTTCAGGACCTGGCCTATGACTTGGCGATGCATGTTGCCGCAATGGCTCCCAAGTACCTTTCATTTTCGGATGTGGGCCAAAAAGAAAAGGATGAGTACGAACATCTCTCAAGAGAAGAACTTGCCCTTGCTAAAAAACCTGCTGATGTGGTTGAGAAAATAATCGAAGGAAAGACGAAAAAGCATTTCAGCGAAATGTCTCTTATGTCCCAAGCCTTTGTAAAAAAACCAGAAATGACTATTGATGAATTAGTGAAAGAAAAAATCCTGAAAATCGGAGAGAATATTCAAATCGAAAATTTTATTCGGTTTGAAATATAAAACATGAAAACTGCCCAAGTTAAAATTCATTCCTGGGAAAATCCCGTTGAAATAAAGGCTGACCTCGAGCTTCAGAAGGGGGATATCATTATTGTTGAAACCGGAGATGGTCACGCTGAAGCCGCTATTGTCTCAGTTGTGCGGGACAGTTCACAAAAAAATATGCCGTCTTCGCTGAAACTGCTCCGAAAAGCGAACTTGAATGACATAAAGACGATAAGGGCCTACCGGAAAAAAATCGCCGAAGCCGTTGAATTCAGCCGGAAAGAAGTGAAAAGAATGAATCTGTCCATGAAAATCCTTGACGCTGATTATTCACTGGATGGCGGAGGAATTGTATTTGCCTTTATCGCGGACGGAAGAATAGACTTCAGGGAGCTGGTGAAAAGTCTTTCCCGGAAGTTTCAGCGTTCAATCCGGCTTCATCAGGTTGGAGCGCGGGATGAAAGCCGTCAAAAAGGCGGCTATGGAATTTGCGGAAGAGAACTTTGCTGCGTGAGATTCAAAAACAATCTGCCAAGCATCTCTTCAGAAATGGCCAAGAATCAGCAGATTGTGCACCGCGGATCGGAAAGAATATCAGGTGTTTGCGGAAGGCTTATGTGCTGTTTGGCTTTCGAAGATGAGCAGTACCGCGAGCTTCTCAAAAAGTATCCCTCTTCAGGAGAATCAGTGAGCTACAAGGAGAAAAAGGGAATCGTCAGGGAAATAAACGTGTTGAACGGAGATATAAAATTGGAACTTGATAATAAAAGCATTCTAATGGTTAAATTAGATGAAATAGAATGAGCACTCTTTGGCTTTATATTCCTCCTCTTGCGCTTATCGCGGCTCTCGTCGCGCTGGTTATTGTGTTGGGAAAAAAGTCAGCCGCAGTGAAAAAAAGAGGGCATCAAATGTCGATTGGCCCAAGGGAAGAAATTCAAAAGTCCACTGCCCAAGCAAGATGGAAAAAAATACTCTCCGGCACTCTGAATGTTTTGGAAAAAACACTTTCTCTTTTCAAGAA
>Ga0154694_127_pt1 | contig 10982 bp, 10 predicted proteins | sample Rifle2008BG13ft_FD_105712 | JGI IMG/M metagenome (GOLD analysis project Ga0154694, IMG submission 105712) | Candidatus Moranbacteria bacterium RBG_13_45_13
CCGCCTTGTGGAGTTCCCGCACGATGTCCCCGACGGAAAGATGGGAGATTTTGTCCCGGCCGAAAATTTCCATGAGAAGCTTGGTGTAGGTTCCCTTTCCGGCGTTCTTTTTCCCGAGAAGATAGACGATAAATGTCTTGCCCTCATCGAAATATTTTTTGAGTTCGGCGATATCGTCTCCGGCTTTAGCTTCGAAATATTCTTTTCTCTCGTTGATATCCGAGAGATTGAATTTTTTCGTTACTCCTTCAGCTTTCGTTGAAAATAGAGGAAATTCTTTTTCGTATTTCATGGTCTCTGGAATTTTAGTATTTATAAAAAATCAGCTTCCCCAGCTAGTAGCTGAATTCTAGCAAATATATATTTTGGAGGCAAGAAAAAAGCCCGGGCGAATTTCGCTCGGGCTTGGTATTCACTGGAATCCAGTAAAGTATCCGCACATCACAGCCTCCTTTGCGCATGCGATGCGCTTGCCTTGCATACGGACTTGTCCTGGGGTTTTTGCCAGTACTGCGCTCCGGAAAATTCACAGAGCAAGATTGCCGACATATTGAGGACGTCGCCTCCTTTTCTTTAACTGCCAGGTAAGCTTCGTCCGGGCATCTTGAGCCATTTAGACCGCTGTCTTTCGCGTTGGTCCCAGCTGAAGGCATCGGGCTGGTAGTCGGTAAATAACACGAGAGACTCTTCGCCCTTTTCAGAGCGTTTTTTAACGATAGCGTCCCCGTCAGAACCGAACTTTCGAAGGTAGGCCTTTCCGTCCAGACGTGCGCCATCTTGAGAAGTGACGACATATTTATAATTGCGCACAAATTTCTCCCGAGGCAACTCATTGGATAAGATAGCCTTTTGTCTAAATCCGTCCTGATAATTGGCCGGGGCATTGTTGTAAATGTGTACGTCAACAACTGGCAGAGGTGGATATATTATACCGACAACCCCGTACCCGACTAATCCGCCGATAATTGCAAACGTCATGATCCAAATATATTCTCTTGGCATCTTGTCCTCCAGATTGTTAATCTACGTACGCGTTGCACACGTAGTTATGCATTTTATCACAAAAAAAGCCCAATGTCAACCCCCACACCAAAATTTTTGGTGTGGGGGTCAATGTCCGTGAAACAATTGGATAAATATGGCTTATATAAAGTATTTTTAGGTTTTTGAGAAATTGGATAATTTATTTGACGGGGAAGGACTGACTTTTTCAAAGTCGAACTTTTCTTAACTCCGAATAAATTCGGAGTTTTCTAAAGTTCGACTTTTGTTTGTCCTCTTTTCGTCATTTCAAATTTCAGCTCGCCGTATTCCACCCCGCCATCCGGATTCACCGTCATTTCCACTCCCAGTCCCTCCATCGTTTCTTTCTGAAAATACTGGTCGAACACGAAATTACCCAGCGAATAATATATTTTCTTGCCGTTATATTCTTCGCTCGACTGGACTACATGCGGATGCGTCCCAATCACCGCATCTGCGCCGGCGTCAATAAATTTACGCGCTAATTCTTTTATCTTCTGCCCTGGATCGCCGACCTTATATTCCGTTCCCCAGTGGGGACATACGATTATGATATCAGATTGCTCTTTGGCTAATTTAATCTCCTCTAATACTTGATTCTCTGAATTATCCGCGGAATAATTATAACCAACAAAACTTATGCCGTGAAAGGATCGAGTTTCTCCGGGATCAAAATAATCCACGCCCGCCTCACCCAAATATTTCTTCGTTTGCTCAATTCCTCCCGCACCCTGATTGAGAATATGATTATTGCCGAGACTCACGAGCCTGATATTATTCTCAAACAATACTTTTGCCACCGCCGGATCAAATGTGAAGACAAAATTCTTGCTCTCATCCATCTTCGTATTCACGCTCACCGATTTTTTGTTCGTGATCGGACCTTCAAGATTTCCGATTACTAAATCATACTGCGACAAAGATTCTTTAACTAGTTCGAGAATATAGCCATAGTCGCCTTTTCCGTATTTCGCGACCGCTTCCCGAATATGCCGGTCGAACATCATATCGCCGACAAAAAGCAGTTTGATTGGCTCTTGATTTTCAGCAACCGGATTTTCCAATTCTTCGCCGGATTCGACCGTGTTTTCAAATGAGGAAACTTTTTGCTCCTGTTTTTCATTCTCTTTCGCCTGCTGACGCAAATCAACATTCCCCACGCAACCGGAGAGAAACACGGTGATAATAAGGAAAAAAATAATTTTTACATTTTTCATTTTCATTTTTCACTTTTCATTTTACATCTTTCATTTGGTTTACAATTAAATACTATGTCGCTTGTCTCGTCAGTCCTGAGAGTAATAATATTTCTTGCATTGAGCGCGTTTATCACCGCCTCATGCGGATGGCCGTAGGAATTGTTGGACCCGACGGAAATTATCGCTTCTTCTGGACTGGCCGCGTCAAGAAATGCTTCGCTTGAGGAATATTTCGAGCCGTGATGAGCTACTTTCAAAACATCAACGTCAATATTCTCTCCGCTTTCAATCAGTTCTTTTTCCGCGCCGGATTCGATGTCTCCGGTGAATAAAAAGGAATTCTCTCCGAAATCTAGCCGCGCGACGACTGATTTGTCGTTGGCTTCGCCGATCGCGGGATCAACTTTTTCCGTCGGACCGACGATTTTCATATCCACGTCGTCGAATTTCACTTCCGTCCCGCGCCAGACTTCAAGCGTTTCAATCTTATTATAATTCAGGATGTCTTGCCACTCCTTGAAAACTTGGGTATCTTTTTCGGCCGCTGTCGTCAAGACCTTCCCAATTTTATAGATTCTCGCGGCTTCGACAAGCCCCGCGATGTGGTCTTTGTCCGGGTGGGTCGCGATCACGATTTCGATTTGGCGATCAAAATAGGGAAGATACTCGCCCAATTTCGCAAGCTCCGTCTTCCCGCTTGGCCCGCCGTCAATCAGGATTTGTTTTGTCCCTTTTTGGATCAAAATCGAATCCCCTTGACCGACATTGAGAAAAATGACTTGCAAATCATTTTCGCGCTCGATATAAAGTTGATAGGAAAAATAGAGAGATAGCAGCAACAAAACCGCCAAGAATATGTAGTAAATTTTACTAACCTTTGAAAACATTGCGTAAAATTAATCATTAAACGTTAAACATTGATCAATGGTCAATGGTCAATGATTTATCTTCCGATTCGACTTTATCACGCTTAAGACGAAGCAGTATCAAAAATAATATTATGTAATAAGTCAAAATATATTTCCACCCGAAATTTTTCACTTCCGCCGATGCCCAAGGCAGATTCGCCATCCATTGAACCGCGAATAATTCGATTTTGAGAAGAATATAGGGAATGAACCCGACAAGTTTTCCGAGCGGCACAAATATGAATCCCGCGATCCCCGCCGCGAACCCCATCCCCATTATAGCCGGTATCGCCGGCAAAATCAGAAAATTGGCAAGAGGGGATACCAATGGGAGTTTTTCGAAGGAATTGAGAATGATTGGGAGAACGAAAATTATCGCCGACATTGTTAATATGACAGTTTCTTGAATCAGTTTTGGCGGTCTCCCCCACCAAATTTTTTCAAAAATAGGGGAGAGCTGGACAATTCCGATTGTTGCCAAAAATGACAATTGAAATCCCGTGTCATAGCGCAAAAGAAGTGGATTTATCGCGAGCATCATTGAGGCCGCAAAAATAATCGCGTTCGTTGAATTCGCGAGTCTCCCCTCTTTCATCGCCCAGATAACAAGTCCTCCCATAATCCCCGCCCTCACGGCTGACGACGGCGCTCCGGTCATCAGAATAAAAAAGACTATACCGATTATAGCGAAAGAAAAAACCTGTTGGCGCCAAAGGCCGAGGTATATTCCAAGCCACATCAAAAACGCCACGACGATTGTCACGTTATATCCCGAAACCGCCACCGTGTGAGAAGTTCCAGTCCTTGAAAAAGCATCGGCGAGACCTCGCGGCATTCTTTTGCTGCCGCCAAGAAGAAGGCCTTTGAGATAGGCTCCCTCCGGATCGGGAAAAACTTGGGAAAGTTTTTCCTCGAATTTGTTCTTCATCGCGAGAATTGTCAAATAGACTCGATTGCCTTTATTTCTCGAGATTGTGGTTATTTGCGCTTTATTGCAAATCCGGTAAATTCCGTCTTTGGCAAGATACATTTGATAGTCAAAACGGGAATCTTCACGGTTTTTCGGCGCCTCAATAATGCAGTTTATCTTCAATTCGTCGCCGTAGGCATATTTGGAATAAAGTGGAGTATTGATCAATACTTTTTTCTTTACGTCGCCTATAAGGTTAAACCCGCAAACTGGTTTACGGGTGTATTCTTCAAAGTTCATTGAAACTATAATTTTTTGGTTTTTCTCGCCTATTTCCGGCTCGCTTGCGACAATTCCGACAAATTCAACCGGGCCCAGATTTTGACCGGCCAAATTATTTTTCGCAGTGTCCAAAGAAACGTTTGACCGCCAAACGCCCAAAGCCAAAAATAAAACAGCCGCGCCGGCGACCACGGTTTTCCTGTTTTTATAATTTATCACAAACATTGCCAGCGCCACCGCGACCAAAATCAAAAGCAAATAATTTTCGACTCGAAAAAACGAGGCCGCAAAGACCCCGCCCAAGAAACTAGTCGCCAAGATAAAAAATATTTTTGACCCCGTTAGAAATTTACTTTCGCGTATCGAAACTACTCGCTTGGAATGAATTTCTAACGGAGTTGATTTTGTCATAAATAATTATCCTTTAGTATTGTACTATACTAAAGAATTTTATTTGGGCTTTTTTCGTATATGTCAATTATTTTGGTCTTAGCTGTTTTTCCGGCGACGATGTTCACGACACTTTTTGGAACGCGAAAATATTTCGACAGCAGTTCGATGACGGCAACATTCGCCTTCCCTCGCTCTGGCGGAGCAGTGACGCGAACTTTATATTCTTCTTCGGAAATTTTCACGACCTCGTTCCGGGAGGACCGAGGCGTTGCTTTGACGTAGATTCTCATTATTTTTGACGGCAGGAGCTTCACGAGCAGTTTCCCGCTTTTTTATTTTTGACCAAATCCGGTAAATCATACTCCAAATCAAAAGCAGGATCAAAAAACCGTTCGCCCAAAGAAAGATCTGCCGCAGAAGACCGCTTTTGAGATCCGTCCCGAGATAAAGTGCGTGAACTATCACCGCGACATAAAGTCCGATGTTCAAAAAATGGACCGCCCGCCAAACGCCAAACGAAATAAAGCGCCGGGCATACGAAGTCGCGACCAATATGACCATGAGATACAAACTGACCGTGCCAAGCGCCACCAGCACCGGATCAAAATTCGACTGAAAAGGGATGAATACGTCTTTCCAGCCGAAGGGAATGAATTTGTGGAAAAGAAGCGCAATTCCGTGAATAAAAGCAAAAATGAGAGCTTGAAAAGAAATCCAGCAATGTAAATTCAAGCTCCGGAGCCTCAAAAAATATTTCCTGATTCCCGGCAGACCCGAAACAGTTCCAATGAAAATTGAAACATAAAGTAAAAGAAACCCGATAAGCGCGCTGGCTCGGATGACATACCAACCCCAAGGAATTTGGATCTCCGGTGTCATATTTATAGAAAATCTGTTAAAGATATTTCCTATCAGTATACTAGTATACTGATAGGGACGAATATTTATATTGCTAAATATTGTTTCGCTTCCGGCGAGGCGAAAATATTTCCTTTATAATCCAGAAACACCGCTGCGATTTTGTTTTTTTTCGCGAATTTCATCCCTTTTTCTTTTCCCAAAAGAACAAGGACTTTGGCCCGGCCGTCAGCGTTTTCCGTATTCTTTTCAATGACCGAAACCGTTCGCAGTTCGTGGGAAAAATAGCTGGGGTTTTTGGGATTTATCAAATGATGAAATTTCTTTCCGCCGATTTCCCACTTTTTGCGGCTGATGCCGGAAGTGGCTATTCCCTTGTCGGATATATTGAGCATCAATTTTTTTTCCGGAACGCCCTCGGTTGCAATTCGCCATTTTTCACCATTGACATTTTCTCCCGCCGCGAACACATCGCCTCCCGAATCAACCAAAAAGTTCCTCCACCCGCGTTTTTTCAAAAATTTTGCCCCGAGGTCGGTGATATATCCTTTTGCAATCCCGGAAAAATCCATCCGGCGGCCGAAAAAAATTTTCCCGTTCTTTATTTTCAAATTATCGTTCAGATCACTTTCTATTTTATCAAAATTTTCAGAAATTTTCATTTTCGAAAAATCTGATCCCCGGAAATCCTTTTGGTAGCCGATTTTTTCAAGAATTTCGATAATCCGCGGGTCGTACAATCCCCCGCTTGCCTGCCAATAAAAAAGCGCCCGCCCTGCCAGATAAAGAATGTCTTGCGACGCTTTGTTGAATCTTTTCAAATTTTTGTTGAGCTGGCTGAGCTCGCTTTCGGGCCAAAAGCGGCAGAAAATTTTTTGCTTTGCGCGATAGAGACTTTCTAATGTCATGAGATCAGCTTTTGCCTTTTCTCTTTCTTCGGCGGCGCCAAAGACGATTTCCGCATAAATATCAGTCCCCAATGCCCTAAAGTTTATTTTTTCAGCCGGCTTGTTCATAAGTTTCAATTTTAATTGCATGCGTTACGAGGTTTTTGTCTTCCGGTCGGCTGGTTTTGTATTTTGCGTCGCGAAAGGAATAGGAATCATGGGAGCAGGATTCGCCGGAGGAGGAACCACGGGAGCAACCGCCGCACTGCCATCCGGCGGAATTTGGTTCGCCGGATCTTCAGGGCTGGAATTACTTTCTGCGCCGCTTGTCCCCTGCTGGCTTTCAACGCTCACGCTGTTTTCAAAACTTGGCAAGGGATCTTTTTTCGCGTTTTCACTTTCGAGATTTTTCTCTTCTTGGGCTTTTTCAAGGAGCCTCGCTTGGTCTTTTTCCCGAATAACAAAAACCGCGACTGCGGCAAGGAGAATATTTATCAAAAAAACGAGGATTTTCACGCCATGTTTTTTCAGTTTCTCAAGCATGGATTTGGCGTATTTCAATTATTGCCGATTAGTGGTTCAGTATACTAGATTACTGAACTGATTTAGTCTAGTTAATTCTTTCTTTGGCTTCCTGCTTTATCTTGTCGTCAATTTGGTCGGGAAGAACATCGCCGGGCGGATTGTGCTCGGTTGCTTCGCGATAGATTATGCCTTTCAGCTTTTGCGCCGCATATTTCAGAATATCCTTTTCGGGCTTATTTATATTGATCGAAAAAGGAGAAAAGCTCATAGTAAAGACTCCACTAAGATAGGCGGCAATGACAGCCAGAATTGCGATTGCAAGGAATAATTTCTTGAGCATAGCCATAGATAATTTCAAATTTCGAAGCTCAAATTTCAAATCAAATCCAAATGTCTAAATTTCAAAATTTGAACTTTCGATTTTGAGCTTGATTTGATATTTGAAATTTGGAATTTGGAATTATCTAATTTCCACTTTCCCAAAATACTTTTCTAATTTTTTGGCGATTTTTTCTAGATCGATCTTTTTACCTTTCGTTTTTTTCCTGAGATTCGGGTCGAGGATTTTGCCTTTATCTTCGAAGGCCTGCAAAACATATTTTTTCGAGCCTTCGAGCCATTCGCCTATTTTGATAAAATCCTTTTCATTATGCAAGCCCGGCACTACTGTGGTGCGAAATTCATAGTCAACTCCGGAATTCCGGATCAAATCTACGCTCAACCTAATACGCTCAATATCTATTTTTGAATTCGCGGTTTTTTCGTAATTTTCGAGGTTGCTTTTTATATCCATTGCCACGAAATCGAGCAGTTTTTCTGCATATAGTCGCCTCAAGACATCCGGCCGGGCGCCATTGGTGTCCAGTTTCACTTTGTAGCCGAGACTTTTTATTTTTCTGATAAATTCAACGATATCCGGCTGAATGGTCGGCTCCCCGCCCGTGATGCAAACTCCCTCCAGTTTCCCCTGCCTTTCTTTTAATAATTTAAATAATTCTTCCTCTAGAAATGTTGCGTGTTGCGTGTTGCGTGTTGCGTGAACCAATTCAGGATTATGGCAAAACGGACAGCGAAAATTGCAGCCCACCGTGAAAACCGTCGCCGCAATGTGGCCGGGATAGTCGATTAGTGTTAGTTTTTGCAATCCACCCAAGATCATAAAACTTAAGATATCAAAAGCCGAAGAATCGAAATTTTTGCAGAAAATTTTGCCTGCCCGACTTTGCTTTGATTGTGCCAGTCTCTTAAGACATTTTCACGTATGATATGACTTGATCTTTTAGAAACTTGCACAAGCAAAGTCAAAGCAGGCGGGTTTGAGGATACGATTTTTGTCGAAAAAATACGTGATAGATTCGCGTACGGAGTATTTTTTCGCAACAAAAATCGTATCCGAGTTAATTTTCAAAAAAATTTCGATCTTCGGCGATATTTTCTGCAAATCAAGCAACTACAAACTCTTTCCGATCTCCAAATTCCGTCGCCTTCCCGGCGTTCCATTGCTCGACCGGACGGATGTAGCCGACAACGCGCGAATAGACTTCGCATTTCTGCTCGACCACGCATTTCGGGCAGAGTTCATGCTCCCCGACGAGATAGCCGTGCGACGGACAGATGCTGAAAGTGGGAGTCAGGGTAAAATAAGGAAGAGAGTATGTCTCGGAAACAATTTTCACCATTTTTTTGGTTGTTTCAATGTCCTGAACCCGCTCGCCTAGAAAACCGTGAAGAACCGTTCCGCCGGTGTATTTGGTCTGGAGCGGCTCCTGAAGCTTCAGGGCCTCAAAAAGATCCTCGGTGAAATTGACTGGCAACTGGGTCGAGTTCGTGTAGTAGGGTTCGATGCCTTTCTTTTTCCCAACGGGACCGTTCGCGAAGATCATATCCGGGTACTTTTCGCGGTCTTTTCTGGCAAGACGATATCCTGTGCTCTCGCCGGGAGTGGCTTCAAGATTATAGAGATTGCCGGTTTCCTCCTGATACTTGAGGAGTTTGTCGCGCATGTGGACGAGCACTTCTTCGGCAAACTTCACTCCTTTTTCGGTCGCCGTCGTTTCGCCCATAAAATTCTTGAGAGCTTCGTTCATGCCGATGATGCCGATGGTCGAGAAATGATTAGACCAATAGTCGCCCCGGCGCTTGTAGATGCTGTCGAGATAGAACCGGGCATAGGGATAGAGCCCTTTTTTGGTGAAGCTGTCGATTATTTTTCTTTTCGTTTCAAGGCTTTCTTTGGCAATATCCATCAGCTTTTCCAGCCGCGCGAAAAAATCTTTTTTGCCTGCCCGCCCTCCCTTGGCGTAGCCTGTCCGCTCTTTGGCGTGGGATTTTGAAAGATAGCCGATTCGGGCAAGATTGATCGTCACCACTCCGATTGATCCAGTGAGAGGATTCGCTCCGAAAAGACCTCCACCGCGTTTCAAGAGTTCACGGTTGTCGAGACGCAAGCGGCAGCACATCGAACGAGCGTCTTCGACGTCCATGTCGGAATTGATGAAATTGGCGAAATAGGGAATGCCGTACTTGGCCGTCATCTCCCAGATCGGCTTGTGATTTTCATCGTCCCAGTCGAAATCACGGGTGATGTTGTAGGTTGGAATGGGAAAGGTAAAAACGCGTCCGCTGGCATCACCTTCGGCCATCACTTCCGCGAACGCCCGGTTGATCATGTTCATCTCTTCCTGAAATTCGCCGTATTTTTCCTTTTGGGGCACCCCGCCAATGAGAACTGCTTCTTCGGCCAGAGTTTTTGGCGAGATGAGATCCAGCGTGATATTCGTGAAGGGCGTCTGAAAACCAACTCTTGTCGGAACATTCACGTTGAAAACAAATTCCTGCATGCACTGCTTGACGTCTTTGTAGGACAGGTCATCATAGCGCACGAATGGCGCAAGAAGCGTGTCAAAATTGGAAAAAGCTTCCGCGCCAGCCACTTCTCCCTGAAGGGTATAGAAGAAATTTATCATCTGGCCAAGAGCCGTTCGCAAGTGTTTGGGCGGCTTGCAGGCGATTTTTCCCGGCACTCCCGTGAAACCGCGCCGCAAGAGATCCTGAAGGTCCCACCCGCAGCAATAGGCGGCGATTTTGTCGAGGTCGTGGATGTGAAAATCCCCTTCGTCGTGGGCGTCGCGGATGGCTTTTGAGTATACGCGGTTTAGCCAATATTTTGAGCTCACAATCGAGGAAATGTAGTTGTTGAGCCCTTGCAGCGAGTAGCTCATATTGGCGTTTTCTTTCACCTGCCAGTCGATTTCCTGAATGTATTTGTCCACCAAATCCACCGCTTCCTTGAGAGATTCCTCTGATTCGCGGATTTTGCGGTGCTGTTCGCGGTATAGGATATAGGCCTTGGCCGTTTCCTCAAAATCAAGGATCATCAAAACCCGCTCCACGAGGTCCTGGATTTCTTCGATTTCAGGAACGTAGCCCTTTTTCCAGTTTTTGTTGAGCAACTGAACAACTTTCGTGGACACCCTTTCGGCATCCTTTTGCTTTCCCTCGCCCGTCTCGGCAAAAGCCTTGAGCACGGCTTTTGTTATTTTTGCCTCGTCGAAAGCGACAACGCGCCCGTCGCGCTTCACCACCCGGTCAATCTTGTTCCGGAATCCCCCGCCCCCTCTTTTGACCATTTTCTGGCCTTTTTTTACGGCGATCATTTTTGTTTTCACCCCCGGTATTTAGAAATTACAAATTCCAAGCACCAAATAACAAATAATAATCAATAACCAATTTTCAATAAAATAATTTCGGTCATTCAGCTATTGGTCATTGGAATTTGAAATTTTAACTTTCGCAATCTATGCTTGTGAAAGTTTCTCCGCTTCTTTTTGGAAACTGGCCGCGCTGCCGAAGCCTTTGTAGACCGACGCGAAGCGCAGGTAGGCCACGTCATCCTTTTCTTTGAGCTTTTCGAGAACCAAGTCGCCGATTTCCTTCGAAGATATCTCGCAATTCCCCTTTTGGTGCAGTTTGTATTCAATTTCGTCCACCATTTCTT
>Ga0154694_128_pt1 | contig 10945 bp, 9 predicted proteins | sample Rifle2008BG13ft_FD_105712 | JGI IMG/M metagenome (GOLD analysis project Ga0154694, IMG submission 105712) | Candidatus Moranbacteria bacterium RBG_13_45_13
TATTTTTATACTCCCAAAGAAAAAGAGCACCGCAGCCAGAAAGTAATTCTCGAGCTGGGGCGAAGAAGATTTTTGAAAAGAAATAATCCCGCTCACGAGCAATTGCGCCGCGAGATACCGGCATGGAAAAACAAAAAAGAATACTACCCAATTGATTCCGAATCAGAGCTGGGAAGAATGTATCTCACAGCTCATCGTGCCAGCGCCAATCACGGATTTGCCAACCGCGCGATTCTCACGAATAATATCCGAAAAGCGATGAAAAAAGTTTTCGGGAAAAATATCGACTTGCCGCTCGTTTATGATATGCCTCACGTTCACGTTCAGGAAGAAACGCATTTCGGAGAAAAAGTTTTGATTCACCGGAATGGAGCGACAAGAGCTTTCGGCCCTTCGCGCTTTGGAGAAGCCGGCGAGCCGATTTTCATCCCCTCTTCAATGGCGACGCCCTTTTATTTCGGAGTCGGAACGGACGAAAACGAATCCACCTTTTTTTCCGCGAGCCACGGAACCGGAAAAGCCGCCCGTTCGCAAGGCGAAGCGCCGAAAAATCGGGCGGAATTAATGAGTAAGATGAAAAAAAACAAAGTGAAATTGTTCAACGCCCGTTCAAGGCAAATCATCGAGCAGGACAGCTCGCACTATAAAGACGTCGAAGAAGTGATCGCGGGGATGGTTGAGAATAAAATAATAAAGGTCGTCGCGAAGATGCAACCGATTGCTGTCTTAATGGCTTAAAATGAGACTTATCACTCTTTCCGGGCTGGATGGTTCCGGGAAATCGACACAAATAAATTTTTTGAAAGAATATCTTAAATCTAAAGATAAAACTTTTTACTATTTTCATGCGGTGGAGTTTTCAATCGCTAATAAGCGTCGAAAAGCTGAAAGTCGAAAGTCAGAAAGCGTGACGAAAGCTAATTGGCTCGAGATTCAGCTCCGCAAAATCGCGCTTTTGATAGACACTTTTCGGTTTAAAAGATTAGTTAAAAAGCTAAGAGTTGATTATATTATCTCCGACCGGTATTTTTATGATACGATCATCAACATTGAATACCTCTCCTCTTGTCATTCCCGCGAAAGCGGGAATCCAGAAAAAAAGAAAACTGGATCCCGCATCAAGTGCGGGATGACAAAATGGATAGAAAGTCTTATTTCGAAACCGGACTTTGCTTTTTATCTCAAAGTATCTCCCGAAAAAATCATGCGACGCGAGCGAAAGCCGGATCAGGGAATGGAATATTTGGTGGCGAAGGGGAAAATATTTGCTGAAAAAATGAAAGGTTGGGGGATGATTGTTTTAGATGGAAAAAAGAGTAAGGAAGAAATATTTGAGGTTATTAAATCCAAATTTCAAATTTCAAACTTCAAATCAAATCCAAATGACTCAAATCCAAATGACTGAATGTCAAAATATTTGGATTTTGGATTTTGAGCTTGATTTGACATTTGGATTTTGACATTTGAAATTTATGAGCAAGTTTCTCGTAAAATCTTTTTTCTGGGTCACGGTTTCGGAGGTGATTTATAATCTCTCCGCCTATGTTATCCATTCCGGAATGGGGCGGATTTTGGGTCCGGCAAGTTATGGAAGATTCGGACTGGTCGTTTCACTCACGACGACAATCGTGGTTCTCATCGGACAGGGCGTGCCGACCGCGATGGCGAAATATCTCGGCGAAATATACGACACCAAACTTGGTTTGATCCCTATTATCAAAAGGCAAACCGCCAAGATCCAGTTCTTCTTGATTGGAGGGACAACAATAATATTTTTTCTTCTCTCTCCTGTCATCTCCGGGATTCTTGGCGATCCGAGCCTCACGAATCTGTTCCGATTGTCTTCTCTCGTCATTCCCGCTTTCGCACTGGCTTCTTTTTATTTCTATTACTACACCGGTCTCCACCAGTTCAACAAGCAGGCCATTCTCAAAACTTCGCGGTCTTTTTTTCGGGTGCTTTTTATTCTCGGTTTGGCTTTGCTTCTTAGATCGAGAGGTTACGCGCTCGAAGGGGCCATCGTCGGCTATATTCTCGCTCCCCTTTCCATTTTCTTTGAGGCCAATCTTCTCGATAAATTCAAAAAAATTGCGCCGGTTGGATTTTTCGACTGGCGAAAACTTTTGCATTACGCCTGGCCGATGACGCTTTTTTTGGTCGCCTATGAATTTTTGATCACAATTGATCTTTATCTCGTGAAAGGCATTCTTCATGACGACCGGCTCACGGGACTATATAACGGCGCGATCACGGTCGGCCGGATTCCCTATTTTCTGTTCTATGCTCTCACGATCATCATTCTCCCAGCCGTTTCGAAATCCACTTCAAGTGAAAATCACGCGGACACGAAAAAATTGATCAGTCAGTCCCTGCGGCTGATGGTGATGTTTCTCGTTCCCATTTCGATTTTGATGGCCGTCTATTCCGCGCCGATTCTTCAAGTCTTTTACGGCAAGAAATTTCTGGATGCCGCTCTCCCGATGTCGATTTTGATGAGCGGGGTCGCTTTTCTCACGATATTCTATGTCATGGCCTTTGCTTTGAACGGCGCGGGGCGCGTGAAAGCGCCGATGGCGATTGCTTTCGCGGGCCTTGCGACCAACATCGTCTTGAGTTTTTTCCTCATCCAGAAATACGCTCTCGTCGGCGCGGCAGTCGCGACTTCGTTTGCATCTCTCGTGGTTATGATTCTGGTTCTCCTCTATTCTTACCGCTACTTCGGATATTTGTTCCGGTTTTCAAGTTTTTTGAAAATTGTTCTTGCTTCGACCGCAATGTATTTTCTCTCGAAAATGTTTTTGGGAGGTCACTATATTTTCATTCTTTGGTCGGCGGTTTTGTTTGCCATCTATATACTGATTCTTTTCGCTCTCAAAGAATTTGGCCCGCCCGAATTTGAAATCGTGAAGCAGTTGGTCAAAAGAAAAAAAGCTCCCCAAGGGGAGCCCGAAGAGGTTATTTAGATTCTTTTTTTGTCAATCTCACCGTATTCCATAGGAGCATCGCAATCGTGATTGGGCCCACGCCGCCGGGGACGGGGCTTATATAAGCCGCTTTTTTTGATACATTTTGAAAGTCTACATCTCCAAATAATTTCTTGCCGGCGCGGTTTACGCCGACGTCGATAACGACCGCTCCCCTTTTTACCATATTCGCTTTAATAATATTTTTCTTTCCAACCGCGACGACCAAAATATCAGCCTTTTGAGTATAGCTTTTGAGATTTTTTGTTTGGCTATGGCAGACGGTGACGGTCGCGTCGCGCTCGAGAAGCATTTGCGCGACCGGTTTTCCGACAATATTCGAACGGCCGACGACAACGGCATTCTTTCCAGCGAGCGGAATTTTATATTCTTCGAGTAATTTTATAATCCCGAGCGGCGTGGCCGGTGCGACAACTGAATATCCTTCCCTGTTCTGCATAAATTTTCCAAAATTGAGGGGATGCAGACAATCGGCGTCTTTTCGCGGGTCAATCGCTTCGATGATTTTATTTTTGTCAATATGCTTCGGCAGGGGCAGTTGAACCATAATCGCCGTAATACCTTTGTCTTTGTTTAGCTTATTTATTAAGGAAAGAAGTTTTTTTTCAGACGTTTTTTCGGGGAGCAGAATTGTTTTTGACCCAATCCCCGCTTTTTCACAGAAAATTCCCTTGCGCCGGACATAAATCGTCGATGCTGGATCATTGCCGACGAGAACCATAGTCAAAACAGGTTTCCGTTTCATTTTGGCAACCTTCTTTTTTAGTTGAAGTACTATCTTGTTAGCAAGTTTTTTGCCGTCGAGTAGTTGCATCGATCATTAATCATTAAACATTGATCAATGGCTGATGTTCAATGTTAAATTATAGATTTTTATAAAGCGGAAACTTCCGGCACAATTCTTTCATCACCTTTGCCGATTTTTTCATATTCTTTCGGCTCTCGAGCGTGTCGGCGATGGCGTTTCCCAGAATTTCCATTTCCTTTTCTTTCATCCCGCGGATGGTGACGCAGGGAGTGCCGAGGCGGATTCCGCTCGGGTCAAAGGGCGGGCGCGGGTCGTGCGGAATCATATTTTTGTTGAGCGTCACGCCGATGCGGTCGAGTCTTTTTTCCGCTTCCGTCCCTGAAATTTTGAAAGGCGTGACGTCCATCAAAATCAAATGATTGTCTGTTCCGCCGGTCGCGAGACGCAGGCCGCGAGCATTGAAAATCTCGGCGAGTTTTTGCGCGTTTTTGACAACTTGCTTCGCCCATTCTCGGAATTCCTTGGTTGAGGCTTCCTTCAAAGCCACGGCGATTCCGGCGATGGTGTGCATGTGCGGTCCGCCTTGAAGTCCCGGAAAAATTGAACGGTCAATAAGCGTCGGCAAATCTTTTTTGGTCGGATTTTTGACAGGCTTCAGCGGATCGGACGGATTGCCGTTGCACATAATCATTCCGGCCCGCGGTCCGCGCAAAGTTTTGTGGGTTGTCGTCGTAATAATATCCGCCTGACCGACCGGGCTCGGATGAACTCCCGCGGCGACGAGCCCCGCGATGTGGGCAATGTCGGCCATGAGATAGGCGCCGACCCGCCGGGCGATACGCGCAAATTTTTCAAAATCAATGACTCTGGGATAAGCCGTGGCGCCGCAAATGATCACTTTCGGCCTGTGTTTTTTGGCTAATTTTTCGATTTCTCCGAAATCGATATAGCCGTTTCTGTCGGTTGTATAAGAAACAGAATTGAAATATTTGGCGGTCACATTCACTTTCCAGCCGTGGGTCAGATGGCCTCCAAACCGGAGATCCATACCCATAATCGTGTCCCCCGGAGCGCATACGGCGTTCAAGGCGGCGAAATTGGCCGGTGAGCCTGAATACGGCTGAACATTGGCGTGATCGACCCTAAAAAGCGATTTTGCGCGCCTGATGGCGATCTGCTCCACGATGTCAGTGTATTTCTGGCCGCCATAGTAGCGTTTTTTGGGATAGCCTTCAGAATATTTGTTCTCCAAAACCGAGCCGATCGCCTCCAGCACCGCGCGCGATGCGTATGATTCCGAAGGGATCATCTCGAGTCCCCATTGCTGACGGTCAATCTCGCCGGATATGGCGGCAAAGATTTCCTTGTCCTCCTCCCGAATGTGTTTATAAACCCGGTCGCGTTGTTTCATAATTTCGCTAATATTTTTTATATGATATGCTAAAATTGTAATAGATAAGCCGCTCAAAAGCAACCATGATCCGCTACGCCGCCATCACTCCCCATCCTCCCATCATCATCCCGACTATCGGCCGGAGCAGTTTGAATTTGTGCCGGAAGACGGTTGACGCGATGAAAAAAATCGGCGAGAAATTCCGAGCAGTCAAAGCGGAAACGATTGTTCTCATTTCCCCTCACGGGCCGGTTCAGTATGATAAGTTTATTATCAATTATTCTCCGATTCTTCGCGGAGACCTTTCCCGTTTCGGAGACTGGCGCAAATTCACTTTCGAAAACGATCGCGAGCTGATTGACAAAATGACGGAGGCGCTAAAAGCTCAAAATCTGCCGGTCGGCCTGGTCCGGGAACTGGAGCTTGATCACGGAGCGTTGGTTCCCCTTTATTATTTGATAAGCGAAAAAGATGCCGGATACAATCCGGCTCTTGTGCACCTTTCTTTTTCGATGCTTCCGCTTGAGTATCATTTTCGCTTCGGGCAGGTGATGGGGCAGGTTCTTGGGGGCTCGGGGAAAATAGTTTCCCTTATCGCAAGCGGAGATTTGTCGCATCGAGTGACTCCCGACGCGCCAGCCGGTTATTCGCCGCAGGGGCGCGTTTTCGACCTGAAATTGGTCGAGTTAATCAAGAAAAAGAAAGTCAAGGAAATTTTGTCCTTGGACGGGGAATTCATCGAAGAAGCGGGAGAATGCGGATTGCGCTCGATTGTTATGCTTTTGGGAGCTCTTTCTCATCTTCGCTGGGAGGTGAAATCCATGAGTTATGAAGCGCCGTTCGGAGTAGGATATATGGTTATCAGTTTGAATATAAAATAGAAGATAGAAAATAGAAAAAATGAGCAGATATGTCAGCTTGGCGGAAAAAGCTATCGAAAAATATCTAAAAACCGGAGAGATTTTGCCGGCACCGAATGATTTGCCGCCGGAATTTTATGAGAAAAAGGGCGGGGTGTTTGTGAGCATTCACAAAAACAAAGAGTTGCGGGGATGCGTTGGAACGTATCTTCCGGCGCACGAAAATCTGGCCGAAGAAATTATCTTGAACGCTGTCGCGGCCTGTTCGAAAGATTCCCGCTTCAGTCCGCTAGCCGCCGAGGAATTGCCGGCGCTTTCCGTTGAAGTCAGTCTTTTGAGTGTCCCAGAAAAAGTCTCAAGTCTCAAGGAGCTTGACCCGAAAGAATACGGCGTTATAGTAAAGTGTCCTGACGGAAGATGCGGATTGCTTCTTCCTGATTTGAAAGGCGTCGGTTCGGTCGAACAGCAACTTTCCATTGCCTGCCAGAAAGGTGGAATAAATCCGATAACAGAAAAAGATATGGAGATCTATAAATTTTCCATTGAAAAGCATTCGCAATGAAAAAGAATTACATTATCCAAGTTGCTCCCCTCATTCGCCTGCCGATTCTCCGTACGCAGGTTTTTTCGTATTTGCACGACCGGCCATTGCCTGCCGGAACATTGGTCAGCGTTCCTTTCTACAGAAAAATTCTCCGGGGCATCGTCATTTCTTCAAAAAAGGATTTTCCCCGCCGGGGCGGATTCGAACTGAAATATATATATTCCGCGGACGAAGAATTATATCTGGCTCCGTGGCAAATTGAGCTGGCCAAAAAATTGTCAAAATATTATATGGCGCCGCTGGGATTGTTTTTGAAGCCGATGGTGCCGGAAAAGATAAAAAACAGAAAAAAGAAAATAGAAAAAATAAGGAAAATCAAAAATAAGCGCAAATTAACGAATTCGCTTGAAGTAAAAACCTTGTTCGACAGCAAAAGAAAGAAAATCTTGGTCGTTGGTTCGGCGAGGGCAAGGCTTGTGCTGAATATTTCACTGATTGCAGAGATTATAAAACTGAAAAAACAGTGCCTTATTCTCATTCCGGAGGTATATCTAGCTTTCGAGATGCAAAAACGCCTCGAGGAAGAATTTCCCGGCGAGGAGATCGCGATTTTTCACGGGAAGATTCCAAAGGGGCAGTTTTTTGATCAATGGGAAAAAATAAGAAAGGGAGAAGCAAAAATCGCGGTTGCTACGAAAATGGGCGTGTTTCTTCCTTTTTCCGGTTTGGGACTGGTGATTGTTGAAGAGGAACAGGATATTTCCCACAAGCAATGGAATATGAGTCCCCGCTATAACGCGGTGAGGGCGGCTGAAATTTTGGCCGAAGCGCAAGGCGCGAAACTGATTCTAGGAAGCGCGAGTACTTCAATTGAGACCCTCTGGTACGCAAAAAAAGAAAAATGGCCGATTTTCGATCTTGGAAAAAATGAAAAGAAATCCATAAATACGTCCATGGCGGATTTATTCAAGGAAAGGAAAGGCCTGGACTTCCCTATCTCAAAGACCCTTTCGGAAAATATTTCCCGGGCACTGGACAAAAAGCAGAAGATTCTTCTTCTTGCCAAGCGGCGCGGCTATTCGACTTTTTCCGTTTGCCAGAGCTGCAAGAGCATTTTCAAATGTTCCCATTGCGATCGGGCGCTCGTCTATTTTGACGAAACCGGCGATTATCGCTGTCTGCATTGCTCTTTTCGGGCGGAGCTTCTTGGTTTTTGTCCTGCTTGCGGCGGTTTTCAGTTTTCCCATTTTGGCATCGGAACGCAACTGGTTGAAAAAAAAATAAGGAAACTTTTTCCTTCAGCGAACATAGCCCGGCTGGATGTCGATAAAATGAAAAGAATTCGTGACTGGCAAAAAATCAGCGAAAGATTGAAAAAAAACGACATTGATATTGTCATAGGCACGCAGATGGCCTTGAAGCTCGGCGGATTTTTTGGATTCGATCTGGTCGGAATTGTTTCGGGGCATGATTTCTTGAGTATTCCCGATTTCAATTCGGATGAACAGGCTCTCGCAAATTTTTCTCTCGCCGGGAATCTTATTCGCGAGAACGGGCAATTTATAATTCAGACATTCTCGCCCCGGCAGGAAATCTTCAAATATCTCGGCTCTGGGAGCCGCGGGGAATTTTTTGAAAAGGAAATCAGCTTGAGGAAGAAATTCTCTTATCCCCCGTTCTCAAGGCTGGTGAAGCTGGTCTTCAGGGACAAATCAAAAAAAAGAGCTGAAAAAGAAACCCAGAAAATATTTGACTTGCTCTGGGCAACTGGCAATAATGAGACAGAGATCAGCGAGCCCTACGAACCGCTTGCCGCCAAAAAAAGAGGATATTTCTACAGGAATATCTTGATAAAAGCGAAGCCGGGAAAGGACTTCGCGAAATTGTCGCTGTATCCTATAATAGGCGGCTTGAAAAAGGGGTGGACGGTGGACGTGGATCCGATTGGTGCGGTGTAATCTCTATGAACTACGAAATGTGTACGAAAATACGAAAACAATTAATTTCGTACATTCGTAATTTCGTAACGCGAAGCGTTTTCGTAGTTCGTAGAGAAATATCAAATATATGCTCAAGATTCTCAAATATCCCAACGATTTTCTCCGAAAAAAGGCACGGGAAGTCAAGGACTTCAAAGACCCTAGGCTGACTGGGCTGGTTTCCGATATGGCAAAAGTTATGGATGAAGAAAAAGGAATCGGCCTTGCCGCGCCCCAAGTCGGATTAGATCTTCGGATTTGCGTGGCCAGGGTTAATAATATGCTTTTTACTTTAATTAACCCGAAAATTTATTCAACTTCGCGAAAAAAGGAAATTTTCGAGGAGGGCTGTTTGAGTTTTCCCGGGAAGTTTTTTCCGGTCGAGCGGCCGATCAAAGTGAAAATCAAGGCGCGGGATCTCACTGGAAAGAAAATAAAAATCAAAGCCGACGGGCTTCTCGCGCGGGTGCTTCAGCACGAAATTGATCATCTGGACGGGATATTGGTGATTGACCGGGCGAAAAATAGCCGCCAAAGAATGCAAAATTTTTCCTCACCTAAACTCGGATGACGATTTTTGTTGCAAAAAAATGCTTCATAAGCGAATCTATCACGCATTTTTTAGACAAAAATCGCATCCTCAAACATAGGTTGCGGAAAATTTTGCATTCTTTGGCTCTATATATTTGATGAATAAGATAGATCCAAAAATCATTTTTTTCGGTACGCCGGAGTTCGCCTCCGGTATTTTGGAGAGTCTTATCGGGGCGGGTTATAAAATTTCCGCTGTTTTCACCCAGCCGGACAAAAAAGTCGGGCGCGACCGGAAAATCGTTTTTTCACCGGTGAAAAAATTGGCGCTTCGGCGAGAGATAAAAGTCTTTCAGCCGGAAAGCTTAAGGGAAATCAGGATAATTAGGGATATTGGGAAAATCGGGGCAAATTTATTTATCATTGCGGCGTATGGAAAAATATTGCCAAAAGAAATTTTAGATATTCCAGAGTTTGGCGCCATAAATATCCATGCATCGCTCCTTCCGAAATATCGAGGCGCCTCTCCCGTGCAATGCGCGATTCTTGAGGGCGAAAAAGAAACCGGAATCACGCTCATGCTGATGAATGAAAAAATGGACGAAGGCGATGTTTTGGTACAGGAAAAGATGGAAATCGGCGAAAATGAAACGGCACAAATTTTACTCGAAGGATTGGAAAAATTGGGGGCGAAGATGATGGTTGGGTTTATTCCAGATTGGACTTCTGGCAAAGTGAATCCCAGACCGCAAAATCACAGTCAAGCCACCTATTGTCAGATTATCCGGCGCCAAGACGGAAAAATTAATTGGAATTTCAGCGCCGCCGAGATTCACCGCAAATGGCGGGCCTATCAGCCCTGGCCGGGGATTTTTTCAATAATTGAAATACCTGCTAAAGACGGAAAAAATCAGCCCAAAAGAATCAAGTTATCAGAAGTAGAAATTATTCCCCGGAGCGAAACTGGCGAAGATTTTGGAAAAATTATAAAATATAATCAGAATGTGGCTGTTCAGGCGAAGCAGGGCCTGATTGTCTTGAAGAAAGTTCAACTCGAAGGAAAAAATGAAATGGATATGGCCGATTTCGTGAGAGGCTATCCGGATTTTGTCGGAAGTAAATTAGAATAAAATTATGCAAGCTGAAAAAAATCAACACAAAGTATTTTTTGTCGGTTTCCTTCTGATACTTGCCGTCATTTTTTGGTTTCTTTTGAAACCTCTTGTTGGCAATTTCAAAAAAAACCAAGAGAACGAAGAGAGCCAAAGAATCAGCGAAGAAATCCTCAAGGCCCCGTCGCTTGCTTCCCATGATTTATATAAGAAGCTGAAAGAGAAAAGCAATATATATATTTTTGACGTGAGAAGCCTTTCCGATTTTGAGCGCGGGCATATCGAGACTTCAAAAAATGTCGGATCGGATAAGTTGAAAAAGGATTATCTGGAAAAGCTCGGAGCCGAGAAAACGTCAGATATTGTCCTTGTCGGCAGCGGGGACGATCTTGCCACTCTCGCTCCGCTTGCCAACCAACTGGTTGCCGCCGGTTATTCCAACGCCAAGTATCTTCAGGGCGGCTTGCCTGACTGGCAAAAATCGGGATATTATCTCATTTCCTCCGGAGGCATGGAAAGCGACAATCAGAAAGTGAAAAAAATCACGATTGACGAGCTGAAAAAAGAAACCGAAACCAATCCGGACATGCTTCAATTTTTGGACGTCCGCGAGAAAGATATTTTCGCGAAAGAACACATTATTCAAGCGATGAATATTCCCCTTTCCGAACTGGAAACGAGAAAAAACGAAATTCCCGCCGCCAAAAAAATCATCGTCTGCGGCGCGAACGAAAGCGAAAGCTTCCAAGCGGCGGTGATTCTCTTTGATCTCAACTTTTGGAACGCCTATATTC
>Ga0154694_109_pt22 | contig 10941 bp, 9 predicted proteins | sample Rifle2008BG13ft_FD_105712 | JGI IMG/M metagenome (GOLD analysis project Ga0154694, IMG submission 105712) | Candidatus Moranbacteria bacterium RBG_13_45_13
ATCGAATTCGGACGGAAAAATTGAGAACTTCTTTTGATGTTGTTCGAGAATTTTTCCCGTGGGGAATTTTTGGATTGTTACTCGGCGCGCGGCTGGGAGATGTTTTCATTTATGACTGGAGTTATTTTCAAAATCACCTGACAGAAATTTTTCTTCCTTTTAATATTCATAATCGCTGGCAATATATCGGAATTTACGGGATGAGCTATTTCGGGGGACTTGTCGGGCTGACTTTAGCGTTTCATATTTTCTGCCGCACAAAAAAAATTCCGCTTCTGGAATTTTCAGATCTTTTCGCTCCCGCCGTCCCACTTGCCTTCACTTTCGGCCGGATCGGGAATTTCTTGAACGGCGAGCTTTGGGGCCGTGTTACAGCAGCGCCATGGGGAATGTACTTCCCGGCTGATTTCACCGGCCAGCTCCGTCATCCTTCCCAACTCTACGAAATGTTCCTGGAAGGAATAATATTGTTTGTGATTTTGTGGAGTATAAGAAAAATTAAATTTCCGGTTGGGTATCTCACTGCATATTACCTCATCGGTTACGGCCTCGCCCGATTCACCGCCGAATTTTTCCGAGAACCGGACAACGGATGGTTTCTCCTTTCGCTCACGATCGGACAGTGGCTTTCGGTAATTTTAATATTCTTTGGAATTATTCTACTGACCCCTAAGAAGACAACCGTCAAAAAATCCCCTTGAACAATTTATACAATTAATTTTGCTATAGCAAAATTAATGACACAATTTATTTTTTCCCATAAACTCCCCTTTAAAACGAGAATTGGGTCGCTTGATAATTCCTTATTTTCCCTTTACTATCTTATTAGGCATTCTTGCGTAAAACCATATGATTCCAAGATACACAAAAAAAGAAATGGGCCAAATTTGGAGTGAAGAGTCCAAATTCCGAAATTGGGCCCGAGTTGAGGAAGCCGTACTCAAAGCCAAAGTCAAGCTGGGATTTCTCAAAATAAACATTCCGGACGACCTTGCGGATTCGCTCAAAATCAATCCCGAAGAAATCAACCGTATCGAAAAAGAAAAGACGAAACATGATGTGATTGCTTTTCTAATGCACACCTCGCTCCAGTTACCTGAAGAGTTGAGGCCTTTTTGGCACGCAGGCATGACTTCGTATGATACCCAGGATACCGCCCTTAGCCTTCAGCTGACAGCCAGCGTCGAACTTCTCGCGGATAGAGCAAAAAAATTGCAGGCTATTATCAAGAAAAAAGCCTATGAATACAAAAAAGATCCGCAGATCGGGCGCACTCACGGCGTGCACGCGGAACCCATCACCTTCGGAGTGAAGCTTGCTAACTGGTATAGCGAATTCAGTCGCCACGCCGCGAGGCTTCGAAAATTGCGCGAGAACGTTGCCGTGGGAAAAATTTCCGGAGCTGTGGGAATGTATACCCTTGATCCGAAAGTCGAAAAAGAAGCCTGTGAAATCCTCGGCCTGAAACCGATCATCGCCACGCAGATAATTTCCCGCGACATTATCGCGGAATATGTTTCGACGCTCGCGCTCATCGCGGGGACTGTTGAAAAAATTAGTGTGGCAATCCGAACCCTTCAGCGGACGGAAATTCTCGAAGCGCAGGAATACTTCGACCCGAAAAAACAGAGGGGATCATCCGCCATGCCCCACAAGAGAAATCCGATTTCATTCGAAAACCTTTCCGGTATGGCGAATATGATGCGCGGATACGCTGTGACGGCCCTTGGGACGATAAGCACGTGGGACGAGCGGGACATCTCTAATTCCGGACAAGAAAGAATATTCCTCCCGGACACGTCCATTCTTCTGGATTATATGCTCAATCGCCTCGCAGGAAGCCTTGAAAAAATGATTGTCCATTCCGAACGCATGAAAGAAAATATTTTTCTCACTAGGGGATTAGTATTCTCACAGGACGTACAGACGTTGCTCGCCCAAAAAAGTAACCTGCCGCGTGAAGAAGCCTACAAGATCGTGCGCGACATTGCCCAGTCTTGCTGGGAAAGCAAAAAGGATTTTTGCGAAGCTCTCGCTAAAAACGCGAAGGTAAAAAAATATTTGAGTGAAAAAGAGCTCAAAAAATGTTTTGATCTCAAGGAAAAAATCAAACATGTTGATTATATTTTTGAAAAAGTTTTTGGAAAAAAATAATTAATAAAGAGCATAAATATATGGCCGGATATAAAAGAGGGAAACTCATCGCGGAAGGGAAAACAAAAAAAATATGGGAGGATAAAAATGACCGCAAAACTGTCATCGTCGAATACAAAGACGACATTACGGCCTTCAATGATCCCAAATTCACCAAGCGCTTCAAAAGCAAGGGCAGAAATTCTAATCTTACAACTTGCCGGATCTTTGAACTTCTCAAAAAAGCCGGCATCCCCACGCATTATATTGAACAAATTTCCGAAATGGAATTTGCCGCTAAGCCCTGCAAAATGATTATGATTGAAGCTGTTCCCCGGCGATACGCGTTCGGTAGCTTCTTGAAACGCAATCCCCAACTCGCCACGCCCGAAGGCGAACCGCCAATATATTTCCGAAAGCTAATCAACGAACTGTTTTTAAAAACTACCAAAGGCGGACTGGTAATAAACGGAAAAATCTTGGTCAAGGGATTGACTCCGGAGCAGGATGACCCTTTTATTCTCAACCCTGACGAAGAAAAATGGAAGTTGATTTTTCCTAAAATTCCGGTCTGGGATCCGGAATCCGATTTGAAAAGAACGGTGGAACGCAAAAAGGTGCTCTTTGGCGATTCGAAACGGCTGGGGATTATCGACGAAATAATGCGAAAGACTTTTCTGATTCTTGAAGGAGCCTTCGCCCAGAAGAATTTCAGATTGATTGATATGAAAATTGAATTTGGGATAACTGAACAAGGAGAGCTTGTCATAGCCGACGTCATTGACAATGATTCCTGGCGCTTGCGCGATCCCAAGTGGAAAGAGTTTTCCAAACAGGCCTTTCGCGACGGCGAAGCTCTCGACGAAGTTGAATTCAAATATGGAATCGTATCTAATCTTGTGAGTGATTTTCCAGAAATTCCCTCCCAAGCCTTGGTCCTGTGGACTGGTTCTGAAAAAGACGAAATGCCGGAAGTCTCCGACGTCCCTGGAATATCAGTAGTAAAAAAAGTTATTTCTGGGCACAAGAAGACTTCGCTTTGCCTAGATGAGCTCAAAAAACTTGAAAGGGAATTTCCTGGCGGGGGGGTCGTCATTGCCAAAGTGGGAATGAGCAACGGACTCGGACCGATTCTCGCAACTCACACTCACTGGCCAGTAATTTCTATTCCTGCGAGCGCCAAATTATTTCCCGACGATGTCTGGAGCACACTTCGCATGCCATCAGATGTCCCGATGGCTCTCATTGAAAGAGACGCCAACGCGGTTGATTTCGCCCTCAACATTTTGGCTAAAAAAAATCCGATTCTTTACATGAACCGGAGATTCAAAATCGAACAATTTGACACAGATGCTAACTAAAATCAAAACTCAAAAGTTCCGAGACTTGAAATTACGACTACCTTATTTTTCTCTTCTTTATTCTTTTTGCATTCTCCGAGTTTATAAGCTGCAACCTTCGTTTTTTGTGAGACTGCATCTATGGCGGTTTTCAATATTCCGCCTTCGCCCGAGCCAACTACTTCCATTCCTATTCCCATATTGAAAGTCACGCACATATTTTTCCAACTTTCCTCACTTTCATTTTGAATCAATTTGAAAAGCAGCGGCGGATCCGGAATTTGTTTTTCATATTTTATGCCCCTTCCCAAATTGCTTATTTTCGTCAGCCCCCCGCCCGTGTTTATCGAGATGCCATGAAGCAGATGAAACGCTTCATTTTTTTTGAACTCATCAATCAACAACTTGATTACGATCGCCCATTGGCGCATAGGAGAAAGAATCGCTTTCCCCACGGTCATTCCCAGCTCTTTTCTAAAGTCTTCAACCTTGAATCGTCCCGCGTACTTGTTTTTCCCGAAAAGAAACGGGTATTTTTTATTGTAACCGGAATGCATCAGCGCGGTTCTAGTGAAGGTGAGACCGTTCGTCATCTGGCCGGAGTTCGGTTTTCCTTCCCATTCCGCCTGCCCGGCACTCGAAAACCCAAATATCAAATCCCCCGCCTCTATATTTCCTTTCACGATATCTTCCTCGCGAGCTTCGGAGCGGATGTCCATGTCAATCGCGTAGGAATTCACCTGGTCCGGAAGGTCGGCCGTTTCTCCGCCCAAAAATTCGATATCAATTCCGAATTTTTTGTATAATTCAATGTTTTTTTGAATTCCCATCCCGAGGTTTTTTAAAATAACGTCTTTGGGGACATTTTTTGAGTTGATATTGACAACATCCGTGAGCTCATAGCGTTCGACAAATCCGGCAGCCGCGATATCCGAGGCGTTCGAGGAAAGGGCGTCGTCAATATCTCCCTGAAAAATAGTTTCGTCGCCAGTTTCAAAATAGTGGAGGCACCTTTGGATACTCTTGCTTCCGCTTCCATCGGAATGTTTCACTTTCACCCGTCCCGGATTCTTTTCATCCCGCGCCATCACGCAAAAAGCGCCGGGAAAATCGTTCTTGATGATTTTTTCGAAAATACCCTTCACAGTCCCTTTGTGTGGATCAACACCCATTTTTTCGTAAATGCTTTTTTTCGCCATCATATGATCTATAAATTTTTCAAAATCATATCAACTCGTTTTTCATTATCGGAAATCGCCGGAATTTTTACAATCTGATATCCAAGTCGCCTGTAGCTCGACTCCAGTAATCTTTGGATCTTGAGTGCGTCCTTCTTCGGCTGTATTCTCGCATAATCTTTTTTATAAGGATACATCTCGAGCAAAAATACTTTACTGTAACTGCTTCCCTCTACCGCTTTTTTGAGATACAGATCCTTCGTGGAGAGTCCTGCCATTTCATAATAGGTAATGCTGTCCGGAATGCCCAGATCGAAAAATATCAACTCATCTTTGGGCAATTTTTTTTCAAGTTCAACCTTGAGCTTCAGGATTTTCTTTTGAAATTTTGCTTCGTCTTTTCTTTCCTCTTGAGCTGTGCTACCTTTGGCTATTTTTTTATCCACGTAAATGCGTGCCATCTCATATTGGACTTTGTAGCCGCGCTTTTCCAATTCCTCAATGGCCATTGTCTTCCCCGAGCAAGGCCCTCCGGTGATGACGTACCAGTTGGTATTTATTTTCTTCGGCATATTATTGGAAGTATTTTACGGCGTTTTGGAAAATCTTCATTCCGGGTCCGTCTTTCGGCACTGGTTTTCCTTCGCGCATATATTTTTCCTTGAGATACGGCCAGTGGGGCAGTTGATGAAAAAACATCGCCCTTTCCGGGTGCGGCATCATTCCGAGCACCCGCCCGCCGTATCCCAAAACACCGGCGATATTCTCAAGTGATCCGTTCGGATTGGCTTCGAGATCCTGATAGCGACAAATTTCTCCCTGAACGTACCGCGCGGCAATTGATTTTTCCCTTTTCAATTCAGTTAGTGTTTTCTTGTCAGCGTAGTATTTCCCTTCCCCGTGCGCGATCGGGATCATGATTGTCCCGATCCCTTCGAGCCACGGGCTCTTTCCTTCGATCCTGATGTCGACCCACCTGTCCAGATATCGGGCAGAGTCATTGAATGTCAAGGCGCCGGGCAAGAGACCAAGGCTCGTGATAATTTGAAATCCGTTACAAATTCCAATCGCGAGTTTATCTTCACTCACGAAGTGTTCCAGCTCTTCCCAAAGGTGATTTCTTACTTTATTGGCGTAAGCTTTCCCTGATCCGGTGTCATCGCCGTAGGAAAATCCGCCCGGAAAAGCCAATATCTGATAATCCCGCATTTTTTTCTTGTTTTCGATCAGATCGTTTATGTGGACAATGTCCGCTCGGGCTCCCGCCAGCTCAAAGGCAAATCTTGTCTCTTCCTCGCAATTGAGACCGTATCCCGAAAACACAAGCACTTTTGGCATTTTTCTTTTCATAAAAAATCTAGAAATTCTTAAATCTTTCTCTGTATGCTTTCAACGCGCTGCTAATTGCCAGATTAACAATATTTTTTCCGGATTTATTCTTTATCTTGATATTCTCCCCTCTCGTTATTTTCCCGATCATTACCAGTTGGTTGCGAGCCATTATCCTTTCAAAATTTTCTTTTCTTTTGGGCGCGATTGTGGCCAAAATTCTTCCCTGGCTTTCGGAAAAAAGAATTTCTCCGTCGTTTTTAGCCGAGCCCGGAATATCCTGAAGAGAAACATCCATTCCCAGCTGACCCGCCATCGCCATTTTGGAAAACGCCACCGCGAGACCCCCTCTCCCCACGCTCACGGCGGAAGAAATGATTTCCTGCTGCGCGCATTCATAGAAATCTTCGTACATTTTTTTGTTCATCTCTGCGTCGACTTTCGGGACTTTATTTCCCAGATAATCTTTTCCCTGCTTCTCGCCTATCATTGAAAAATATTCGGAAGCTCCCAGCTCGTTATCGGTTTTGCCCAAAAGATATATCAAATCACCCGGAAATTTCGGATCAGCTGAAATGGCTTTATAAACATCAGGAATGATCCCGATGGCAGAAATAAGAAGAGTGGGCGGGACGGAAATTTTGATTGGCCGGCCTTGTTCGTCAAATCCCTTGAAGTCATTGAACATGCTGTCTTTCCCAGAGATGAAAGGCGTGCCGAAAGAAATAGCAGAGTCATGGCAGGCTTTTACCGCCTGTTTCAGCTGATAGAGCCTTTCTGGTTCGTTCGAACTGCACCAGCAGAAATTGTCGAGAAGCGCCAGCCTGTTTATATCAGTACCGCCCGCGACTGCCCCACGAATGGCCGAATCAATCGCGCAAGCCGCCATGTGATAAGTGTCAATATCCGAATAATTTGGATTGATTCCGTACGAGAGAACAATTCCTTTGTCCGAATGAAGCACCGGTTTTACGACCGCCGTTTCAGCGTTGATTCTTCCCCGGCCCTGAATGGGTTTTATTACCGATGTTCCCTGTACTTCGTGGTCATACTGGCGGGAGATGAAATTGTAGCTGGAAATATTGAGCCTTCCCAGCATCTCTTCGACTGTTTTCGTCCAGTCTGTTTTCGCTTCGAGCGGGAATTCTTTGTGCTTTGTAATAAATTTTTTTGTTTTTATTTTTTTCTCGGGAAGCCCGTCATGAAGAAAATCCATATCGACATCCATGATTGTTTTTCCTTTAGATTTCACGACGCATTTTCCGCTATCCGTGAATTTTCCGATGACCGTAGCCTCCACACTCCTTTTTTCCATCAGTTTTTTGAAATTTTTCCATTTTTTCTCCGATATGGCGAGTGTCATCCTTTCCTGCGATTCGGAAATCCAGATTTCCCACGGCTCAAGTCCGGGATATTTCAAGGGAACCTTATTGAGCTCTACCACGCATCCGCCGCACTCCTTGGCCATTTCCGCGACGGAGCACGAGAGACCTCCCGCGCCGTTGTCGGTAATGCTGTTGTAGAGTCCCAAGTCTCTCGCCTCTTTCACCACCGCGTCACTAAGTTTTTTCTGGGTTATGGGGTCTCCGATCTGGACCGCCGTCGCGGGACTGCCGCTGTCCATCGCTTCAGAAGAGAAAGTGGCGCCATGGATCCCGTCCCGGCCCACCCGGCCGCCGATCATGACGACGAGATCCCCCGGTTGAGCTTTTTTTTCATGTGAATTTCGATTTTTGGATTTTTTCGGGATGAGCCCGACTGTCCCCACAAATACCAGGGGTTTTCCCCGGTACCGTTCGTCAAAGAAAACAAACCCTTGCGAGGTCGGGATACCGCTGCAGTTTCCGCCGACATTCACTCCGTGGATAACACCTTCCATAATTCTTTTTGGAGAAAGCATCTTTTGTTTTTTTTCGGCATCCCGATACAAAGATCTTTTTTCTTCCGGATCAGCAAAACAATATCCATAGATATTCACGACCGGTTTTGCCCCCAAGCCGAAACCGATGGTATCGCGATTGACTCCCACAATTCCGGTAATCGCGCCGCCGAAGGGATCAAGAGCCGAAGGGCTGTTGTGAGTTTCTGCTTTGTGGGTCACGAGATAATCTTTGTCGAACTCGATAGCGCCGGAATTGTCGGTGAAAACCGAAACGCAAAAGTCTTTTCCGCCTTTCTTTTTCCTGATTTTTTCGGTAGCCGCTTTGATATAGCCTTTGAAAAGTCCTTCCTTGATTTCATCCATCGGATCGGCGAAAATCGTGTGCTTGCAATGCTCGGACCAGGTCTGGGCGATGGACTCGAGTTCGATGTCAGTCGGTTTTCTGCCAAGTTTCGCAAAATATTCCTTGATGGCATAAAGATAATCCAAATCCAGCGCCAAGGGCCCACGTCTTGTCCCGTCGGAATTTTCTATTCCTTTTTTTCCGAGAAGCGTCAGTTCTTCATCACTGATGTCAAGATTGACCTCTTTTATCGAAAGGCTTGCTGCCAATTTCACTTTAGGAACAACAATTCCCATCCCTTTGTCTTTTTTATACTCGGCGTATGATTTTATTTTTGCTCTCTGGATCAGCGGATTATGCAGGCTGTCGGCAATTTTTTCTGCGTCCTTTTTGGAAAGTTTTCCGGAAATAAAAAAAACAAGCGAAGAATAAACGCCTTCGCCGTTTTTGAATTTCTTTTTCAGCAAATCCTCTATGGTTTCTTTGGCGGTGTTTCCGACATTGTCCGTCACGCCTGGCAGATATCCGATTTCAACCGCCCAGTCGAATTTTTGGGGAGCTTCACTCTCGTTTATGATTGCCTGCTCCATGAGCGGATTAGCTAAAGCTTCAGCGGCTTTTTGGACACCGCTCGCGCCTATTTTTGCGTCAATCGTATAGCAGTCCCGAAGCTCAACAGAGCCTATTTTCCCCTGAAATCCGAGGTTTTCAAACTGTTTCTGCTTAACTTTAGCCCTCGCATCGGGGATTATGTATTTTATTTCGATTCTCGCTAGCATAGCTCGATTGTAACTTAAGAAAGTTAATTTTATGATAACAAACCAGAATCAAAAATACAATAAATTGACAATCAATAATAAGCCTGTATATTAAATTCAACAAAACTCAACGAAGTTTAAGGGGGAAGGCTATGCCTAATATAGTTCTAGCAATGAATACTGTCTTTGTCAGAGGGTTGAAATGTCCGGGAACTACCTTGGCCCAAAAAGAAATAGCCGAAGAATTCCTTATTAATTGCACGCAGGCTATAAAACTGAGAGCCATTGGGAAACCCTTTTCCAAGGTTTGCGAACCCTCATATCCCGGATATGACGGGATTGCGGCTAACGTCCTCTTGGAAAACTGTGGCTACATAACCGTAGCTACAATTGTCCCCAGGAGAGAGGCCTGGATCAATTTTGCGCCCATTCTTTCAGAAGATCAGGGACCAATTGTGATCATGTACTTAATTAGCCAGATTTTCCATTGCTTTAAAACCCAGACTACTCAGGCGGAACTAAGTTCGGTGAACCTGGAGCAATTGGCAAAAAGGAGAGTTCGCCTTCTCGAAATGCGCCAGTCTTATCCAGGCAGCCATTGAAATCCATCCAGCTTTCGAAAAACCAGCAGGGTCCCCAGGACCCTGCTTTTTTATTTGTCTAATCAATATTTTGAAACATTATTTGCTTTTCAATATCCCAATAGAGTATATTTATATCAAGAAACAGCACCTAAAAAATATAAATAACGAAAAAAACGAAGCGGCTTAGAAAATCCATGATGAACTAAGGAGGGTCATCGGATGAAAAAAGACCGGTATCTTGTGGCTATTGACTACGATCGGACCCTCTTTAATACTGGGGCTCGCTCCCCCAGGGGGATTAGCCTAAAAGAGGGTTATGAGTACGCGATTGAAAAAATCTTTGGTCAGGGAGGGCTTGATTGTTACCGAAGCCAGGGAGGTTTATGTAATAGGGCTCCCAGCGAAGTAATTTCTTCACTCCTTGCACAGGGCAAATACTTCGCAGACGTGGCCCGCCAGAGACATGTTTGGTTGGATTCGCAACGGCGGATGCCTAGCGAGCAAAACAGTGTTAGCGAAGCTCTGACAGAGCTATTGGTATCCTTTAAGCTTCAACTGTTTCTTGACGAAATCAGCGAAAATTGGCCGGAGCCATACTCCGGAGTCGCGGATTTCTTCCAAACCGTTACGCGCTTAAGAGAAGAGGGAGGAATATCCGTTAGTGCCGGGATATTGAGTTCTGGACACACAACCTTCATCGAAAAAACGTTTTCTCTCTGGAACATTCCGTGTCCGGAAATTATGGTAACGGATGATGATTTGAGACCCCTTAAATTTCCCGAACGTCCAGAGGAAAGGGTAAAACCCACACCTTTCCCTTTCCACTTTTTGGTTAGGGAACGTTGGTTGAACCAGCTGAATGGAGGCGCGCCGATCAGCACAAGCCAGTTTCAAAATGCGCTAAAGCGGTCGCTGTACATCGGTGATGATCCCGTAAAAGATGGCGGCCTCGCTAAAAATGTAGGTGTTCCGTTCGGATGGTTCAGGGAGAATGGAAAATCCGATCCCGCAGTTTCCATGGACCTCTTTCCCAAAGGTTCATTTACCTTTTCAGATTGGTCTGCGCTTACTGATTTTCTAAAGCGGGATTCCGTGAAAGAAATGTTTCACAGCGGCATACCGCTCGCGGAAATCTTTGCCCAGTTTTGAGGAGCTCCGAAGAAATATAAATAAAATAAAAGGGTGGATCAGCTGATCCACCCTCGTTTTTTATCTTTTAAGCACACTACCTCCTGCTGCCCTCGGCAGCATTTTTTCAACTTTTCATCAATTTGGGATATCGTTCCTTCGCCGCGTACCTAGCCTGGTCCATCAGTGCCTTTTCCGCTTCCGTCTTGTATACACGAGGCACGGGGATTGGCTTAGTTTCTCCGGTCGCTAAGAGACGAAGCCCC
>Ga0154694_119_pt2 | contig 10740 bp, 9 predicted proteins | sample Rifle2008BG13ft_FD_105712 | JGI IMG/M metagenome (GOLD analysis project Ga0154694, IMG submission 105712) | Candidatus Moranbacteria bacterium RBG_13_45_13
TTGTGTCAGGTGTAGTATTATTCACTGATACCGTGACTCCTCCTGAAGTTGTGCACCTCGCGAAAGTATCACATGCCTTTGCGGTAAGAGTGTGGTTTCCATTCGAAGTTTTGGTTGTGTCCCAGCTCGTGCTGTACGGCGAAGTGGCATCCGTTGCAAGAGAATTCCCGTCAGCGAAAAACTCGACGCTTGCAATATTCAGCAAACTTTGGGCATCGGCCGCAATTTGGACAGAGCCGGAAACAGTCGCGCCAACAGCCGGTGCCGAGACAACGACAACCGGCGGATTAACCGGCGGGAATTCGGCATAGACTCTTCCCAAAACATTCGTTCCCAGCCCATCATTGAGGATCGCCGCTGAAGTATCAGCAATTTTTGCGGTTGTCGAAAAAGCTATATTGTATCCCGGCTCGAGAAAATCTTTTTTCGCTACGGCCGAAATGGTAGCTATTTTTTCGCTAGCGCTGTTCACTCCCGGAGTCGGTTTCGCGAGAGCCAGAAATATCTTCCCGTTCGTATTATCCACGGTCTTCAATACTTCCATATTAAAGAGAGTGGATGAAGTATTTACTGACACCACCTGAATAGTGCTTGGGTCATAGTTCACGATAGCTTGAGCGGCAACAATATCTTTGCCAGTTGTATTCAAAATTACATCCGTGGTGAAATTTTCGCCCGTTATGTGAAATCCCGCGGTAGAAACCGTTCGAAGAGTCGGTGAAGTGTCAGCTGCTTTTCCAGCCGGGTACCAAGAAACATAGGCTCCCCAGATAAGCGCCGCGAAGAAGCCAGCCGCGAAAAATACCGCAAGATAGGCTTTCCAGGCTTTTATCTCCATTTGGGAAATCAAAGCGAACCGGGAACCAAGGACTTGCGTTGTTTTCTTGACGGCTTCGTCAATTTTTCTTTGACTCTTGTCGTTTTTGTTTTTCATTTTTTTGAAATTAAATATTTTTTTTAGATCGAGCATATTTTTTGATTATTTTTTATTTTAATAATTTAGAAAAAAACTTATTTATTATCGGCTGCATAACAAAAAACACTAAAAAGAAAGATGAATCTCTTTTCCCGTTGACACGTAAATGGCTCGTTTTTGTTTTGTTTGTCTATTCAGAATTTTTTACCCTAAAGAGGCTTATTCTTAATAATATTATAGCAGAAATTGTCCTAAAGGTAAAGAAGGAAGAGGCTTGTTCTCACTATATAATATTATAGCAGAAATTGTCCTAAAGGTAAAGAAGAATTGGGCATAAATCCTCGAACTCATTTTTCGACCCATTTTGGATTTCTATGGTTTCAGCCGCGGAAACAAAATCTTTGTTTTTTTCGTTTCCAAAATTTCTTTGATTTTTTCCGCCGTTTCGGGCATAAAAGGAATAAGAAGTTCCGAAATTAGTTGCAGATCGGAAGTTAATTTTTGCATAACTTCTCTAAATTTTATTTCATCGGTTTTCTGTAATTCCCAAGGCTTAGTACCCTCAATGAACTTGTCATCCATTCGTATTATTTTCCAAATTTCCTCCAGGGCTTGATTTAAATCTAGCCTTTCAATAAAACTTAAAATTTTGTCATTTAGATTTTGAGCTTGATTTGAAACTTGAAATTTGAAATTTGAAATTGAACTTAATTTCACGACTCGTGAAATTAAGTTCCCCAGCCCATTCGCCAAATCCGCGTTATATTTTTCTGTCATTCTTTCCGTCGTCATATCCACGTCTTCGCCGAAGGTCCCCGCGCTCATCAAAAGATATCTCGTACCATCCACGCCGAATTTTTCGAGCATTTCATCGATACCAATAATATTACCAATGGTTTTGCTCATTTTCTTTCCGCCCAAAAGAAGATGCCCGTGCACGAAAAGCAACTTTGGAAATTCAATTCCCAAGTGCATAAGCATAACCGGCCAAATCGTCGCGTGAACACGTAAAATATCTTTTCCGATGAGCTGGACATCTGCCGGCCACCTTGCAGGAATATTTTTTATATCTCCATCCCAATCAGTGCCCGTAAGATAATTCAAGAACGCATCCACCCAAACATAAGTCGTATGGTCATTGTCAAAAGGCAGGGGTATTCCCCAGGAAACATTTTTTCTCGATATTGAGACGTCCTTTAGTGATTCATTCTGGAGAAAGGACAAGATTTCTTTTTTGTATCGCTCGGGCTTTATCGTAAACTCATTTTTTTCAATTTTTTCAATCAGCTCTTTTTGCACATCAGCCATTTCGAGAAGATAGCATTCTTCTTTTATCTTTTCGACGACAATATCATGATCCGGACAGCGCCCATCAATGAGTTCGTTCTCGTGCCGGAATTGTTCGCAGGCCACGCAATAGAGCCCTTCGTATTCACCTTTGTGGATTGCGCCTTTATCATGAAGAGTTTGCAAAACCCTTTGCACCGCTTCTTTATGTTTTGGATCTGTCGTCCTGATAAAATTATTATATTTGATGCCGAGTTTGTCCCAGAGACTTTTGAACTCGCCGGCAATTTCATCCACGAATTTTTGGGGCTCTTTCCCTGTTTCTTCAGCTTTATGCTGAATCTTGAGGCCGTGCTCATCTGTTCCAGTCAAGAGAAACACGTCTTCACCTTGTTCACGATGAAACCGCGCTAGCACATCGGCCGCGATCGTCGTATAAGCATGCCCGATGTGAGGCTTGTCGTTGACGTAATAGATGGGGGTGGTGATATAAAATTTTTTCATAAACTAGCAAACAATTATCACAAATTCCCCTCTTATTTTTTCAGGATTTTTCTCAAAATATTCCCCAATTTCTCCGATCCCTCCTCTTGAAATTTCCTCGAACATCTTCGTGAGTTCCCGGCCTACAATTAGTTTAGCATCTGGGCGGAATTTTTCCAGCAGTTCCAAATTTTTCAAAAACCGGTGCGGGGATTCGAAATAGATGACGGGATATTTGCTTTCCGCAACTCCTCGAAAAAAAGTTTCTCGCCCCTTCTTGTGCGGCGGGAAACCAAGAAATGTGAATTTGCTCATATTTATCCCCGCCACACTCGCAATCGCCGTCACCGCCGATGCCCCGGGAATTGGAATAACATCAACTTTTTGTTCCATATTATGTGTTATGTGTTCTATGAGAATATTCCCGGGATCAGAGATTCCCGGCGTTCCGGCGTCCGAAATAAGGGCCAGATTTTTTCCGTTCTCAAGATGCTCGATTATTTTTTCCACCCTTGAGAGCTTGCTGTGATGATGATATGATAAGAGAGGTTTTGAAATTTCATATCGGTCCAAAAGTTTCTTCGTCACCCGCGTATCCTCGCATAAAATCAGATCAACTTCCTTGAGCACGCGAAGCGCGCGAAGAGTGGTGTCTTTGAGGTTACCGATGGGGGTGGCAACAATATATAATTTTCCGAATTTTTCCATATCTTTAATTTATGTCAGATTTAATTTTAAAGGCTAAATTTTAAATCAATGACTAAATGTCTAAATTTAAAATTTTGTCATTTAAAATTCATTTCAAATTTAAAATTGAAAATTTAAAATTTTATTTATGATCTTAACAACCCATATTCTCTCCGGCGCTCTTGTCGGCGCGGAAATAAAAAACCCATTCTATGTGGCAATTGTTTCGGTCATGCTGCACTTTCTGATCGACCTTTTTCCCCACGGCGATTATCTGAACAAAAAATCCCGCCTCTGGGAATTTTGGAAAGTGGCTGTTGATCTCGCAGTCGGATTGGGAATAGTCTTTGCAATAATTTTTTTCAGAAACTCAACAGGGAATACGACGCTGCTTGCAAATATCGGCATAGGGATTTTCTTTTCGCTTCTTCCTGACGGGACAACACTTCTTTATATGATAGGGATGAAATATTTCAAGCCTATTTATAATTTCCACCAAAAACTTCACCTCGCTCCGGACTTTTCCCCCGAACGCGAATTCCGCCTCAAAAACAACCTTTGGGATATTCTGATCTCCTTGATCTCACTATATTTTCTCCTCTCTCGCCTCTGACCTCTCACTTCCTACAATATCGTTGACCACCTCTCCCAAAATCGTCGCGATCGGAACAGCAACGATAATTCCCAGCACGCCTCCAAGCTTCGCTCCGACAAGCAACGCGACAATCACAACCACCGGATTGAGTCCGACCGCTCTTTTCATGACCAGCGGCGTCAGAACATATCCCTCAAGCTGCTGGACCAATATAAAAAGTCCGAGAACCAAAAGTCCCGTTAGCGGACCCGCCAGAAAACTGACTGCCGTCGCAATGACTGCTGAAATCACGGGACCAATATAGGGAATAATTTCCAGTATCCCGGCCACAAGAGCCAGAACCAGCGCGTATGGCGCGCCGATCGCCAGAAGACCGAGATAGTCCAGCGCGAAAACCAGGAACATCAGAAACAGCTGTCCCCCGAGCCAGCGTCCCATCTTGAACTGAATACGATCAACAAGCCCCGAAACATATTCGCGGTGCTCTTCGGGCATCAGAGAAGCAAAAAACTTCTTGATTCCTTTCTCCTGAACGGACATATAGAAAGCAATCGAAAGCACGACCACAAATTCAAAAACGCCTCCGATGAAGGATATGGTTCCGCTGAAAATGCTCGAACCGGTCTGGGACAGCCTTCCGGCGATATTGGCCGTAAAATCGGCCACCTGCTGCTGAAAATTGTGCGAAATCGCGTAATCCCGGACTATCCGGAAATATCCCGAAAATTTTTCGGCAAGCTGAGGAAAATTTTCTCCCAAGCCGCGGATTTCATTCGTGAGCGGAGGGACCAGAAGAGCAACTGCTACCGCGATAATCGAAAGAAAGACTATATACACGACCAGCACCGTGAGCGAGCGCGGAATTTTTTTCTTCTGGAACCAGTCCACGACCGGATCAATCGCGCTGACGATGATGATTGCCAGAAAAAGCAGCATCAGGATATCCAGAACGAGATAAAGAAACCAGAGAATAATCAGGATGAGAATCGTTCGCAAAATTGTTCCGGAAGAGATTTCTATTGTCTTATTCATAAAAATTTTCAATTATTAATTTTCAATATCCTCTCCAGAAACCTCTTATCTTCAATTGGTCCTATTAAGGCAAGGTTCAGTTTGCTATTCACGAATATATCCTTCGCCACTCTCAATATATCATTTTTCCCCACTTTATCAATCATCGCAAGAATTTCTTCCGGTTTTTTGATTTCGCGGCGCGCGATTTCCTGCCCGGCAAGATACGATGCCACTTCATCCGAAGACTCGAGCGAAAGCGCCATTTTCCCGCGCAGATTGTCCTTGGCTTTCTGCAGCTCACGCCCATTCACTCCTCTATCCCTGACGCCCCTGATTTCCCTCAAAATAATTTTCACCGTTTTCTCGATTTTTGCCCGATCTGTATCAACTCCTGCCCGCACAGAAAAATATCCGCAGTCGGAATATTCCTCACTTGACGCGCTCACGTAATAGGCAAGTCCCGATTTTTCACGAACTGACAAAAACAAGCGGCTGCTCATTGTTCCTCCCAAAATATTCGCAAGCAGGGCCATAGTGAACCGGTTTGGATGAAAAAAATTGTATTCCCGAAATCCCAGGACCAGATGTACCTGGTCGGTTTTTTTATGCTTTATTTTAAGTTGCGGTTTTGTCTGCTTCTCGGCTGTTTTTAACATCTTGTTTTCATTACCCCTCCGCATCTTCGCAAATACCCCTCTAATTTCCCCGATTACGCCGCTTTCTCCCTTTTTCCCAAAATTACCTGCAACGCAAACTACCGTGTTCCTGGCTGTATACAAATTTTTTATATAAGCAATGAAGTTTTTCCGCTCGACCCGCGCAATATTCTCTTTTGTTCCGATTACTCTCCATCCCGCCGGCTGATCTCCGTAAAGAAGATGCTCAAATTCTTCCTGGACTAAAAGCATTGGCGTGTCTTCGTACATATTTATTTCCTGAAGAATCACTCCTCGTTCTTTTTCGATTTCTTTGGCATCCAGCTTTGAATTGAGAAATATATCCGAGACGACGTCAACCGCAAGATTAATATGTTCTTTATCAACTTTCGCGAAATAGGCCGTGTTTTCCTGCGAGGTGAACGCGTTATATTCTCCACCTACTGAATCCAGCGCTTCCGCGATATCTTTTGTTTTCGAACGCTTTTTCGTCCCCTTGAAAAACATGTGCTCGAGAAAATGAGAAAGGCCGTTGATGCGCTTCGTTTCATACTTCGATCCAGCCGCCACCGCCACAATCACCGTCACCGTGTTCGTGTCTTTCATCGGCGCAGTGATGAGCCGCAGCCCGTTTTTGAATGTGGTTTTTTTGAAATGCATAAAATATCTTTTTTTATCGCCCTGATTAATTTTATTTACCTTATTCTCCCCGTCCGCTTTGCCGCTTTGCTACACGAAGCGTTGCGGGCAGGCAAACTTTCCCTTCAAATACTCTGCCAGCTCTTCAATCTTCACTCTGTCCTGTTTCATCGTGTCGCGGTCGCGGACGGTGACGGCATCATCTTTCAATGTTTCAAAGTCAACCGTCACGCAAAAGGGCGTTCCGATCTCGTCTTGCCGGCGGTAGCGGCGGCCGATGGACTGGGTTTCATCGTATTCCGATCGCCAATGCGGACGAATCATATCCCATATTTCGTGCGATTTTTTGACAAGTTCCTCTTTCTTTGAAAGCGGCAAGACTGCGACCTTAACCGGCGTCAGATATTTTGGAATTTTAAGAACTGTCCGCACTTCTGTTCCGCCTTTGGCTGTCGGTGCTTCTTCTTCCCGATAAGCGGAGCAAATCACCGCCAAAAATGTGCGATCAACCCCAAAAGTTGGTTCAATTACATGCGGAATAAATTTTCTACCGCTCTCCGGATCAGTGTAGCTTAAATCCTTGCCGCTTTTTTCGATATGACTCTTGAGATCATAGTCTGTTCGATAGGCAATGGCATGAAGCTCCTTTAGCCCAAAGGGGAATTTATATTCTATATCAATAGTGCGCTTGGAATAATGAGCCCGCTCTCCATCCGGAATCTCATGAAAATACAAATCTTTATCTTTTATTCCCAGCTCTTTCCAATATTTTTTCATTTCAGTTAGCCACATTTCAAAAACATTTTCCCATTTGTCGCGCTCCGGGTCAAAAAAATACTCAAATTCCATCAAATTAAACTCGCGCAGGCGAAAGATAAACTGACCCGGCGTTATTTCGTTGCGAAAGCACTTTCCAACCTGGGCAATGCCCAAGGGGAGTTTTCGCCGCGTAGTCCCGAGAACATGCTGAAAATCCACGAACATACCCTGGGCGGTTTCGGGGCGCAAATAGGCAAGCGCTGAATCGTCCTCAACTGGCCCCAAAAAAGTCTTGAGCATTAAATTAAATTTTCTGGGTTGGGTTAATTCGTTCCCTTCCGGACTCTTGATTTTCTCCTTTTGAATAATTTTCCACATTTGCTCCAATGTCATCCCCATCGGATCATGACCGTGCTCTTCCAAAAGATGATCCACTCGATAGCGTTTGTGGGTAACTTTATCCTCAACCAAAGGATCAGTGAACCCCGCCACGTGGCCAGAGGCTTCCCAGACTTTCGGATTCATAATGAGGGTAGAATCAAGTCCTACCATATCCGGCCGGCGCGTGACGAAAAAATCCCACCAGTGATTGCGGATGTTGTTCATCAGCTCCGTCCCATATGGGCCAAAATCCCAACTATTGGCTAGCCCACCGTAGATTTCTGATCCCGCGAACACAAATCCCCGCCTTTTGCAAAGGGATACGATTTTTTCCATTAGTTGCTCATTTTTTTCTGCCATAAGATTAGTTTAATAAATTATAAAATAGTTTGTGAGCCTAGCGAACTCCATAATTTTGATTTTTGACTTTTTAATTTTGGATTAAAACAAGCCCGTCCCAAACATCTAAAATAAAATTTCAGATATTCGGGACGAGCCATTGCCCGCGGTTCCACCCGACTTCCTTTTAGAAATTCCTGGCTGGATACAAGGTTTTTCTAAAAAGCACTTTGATATATTGAACTTTCACACGTTGAGGCTGCCAAAGCCTCACGAAAATTATTGTAATAAAGAAATAGAAATATGTCAATTTCCGTTTCGTCCTTTCAAATCAAAAAGTGTCAGCAAAACTTCACACTGGTTGGCCACCGCCCGCAGAAAATCTTCGATGTCCGGTTCCACTCTTTCGCCGTTGAGAAAAATCAAAAAAACTTTGAGCGAGGAAAGCTCTGATCCGGACGATCCAAAAACACAAAGCCCGTTTCTGGCGCACAAGTTTTTATCCTTTTCCCATTTCACGATTTCCTTATTGCCTATTTTTATTCCGGATGTGTCAGTATTAGCATTCGCTTTGACCCAGTATTCACTCGTAGTCTGGAATGTCTGGCTGTCCATCGCCCGCAGTGTCACCCAGTCTTTCCTGCTAAGGGAAAGCGCGATTTTGAGAATTTCTTTTATATAGCTCTCGGCTTCTTTTCGGCTTGACGGAGCCTTAATTTTCTGCAGAAATGATTGAATAAGTGAAACCTGAACGTTCACTTTTCCGAGATAAGCAAAAGCCTCCAAAAGGTCTTTTTCTCTTTTCTGATATTCCATCCTAAGCTTCTTAATTTCTTTTTCTCTTTTCTCAACCGTTCTTTGGTAAAGCCGAAATATCTGCCAGCCTGCAGACATCTGCGTCAGGAGCAGAATCGATTCTAAAACTTCTTCCGACAAAAGAGAAAAACCGTTCCGCACCAAAAGCGGAGTAAAAATAATGGTTATTACGAGGAAAAAGAAAGTGGCTAAAAAGATATTCCTCAGTTTTTCGATATTTGGAGTCATAGGACGGGCTAGTTCCCCTTTCGAATAATACAGCGTTTGCAATTTCCTAATTTCACTATAGCTGGAGGTTGCGATTTAAAAAAAAGGCCTCTTTGCGAGGCCCGGGAAGTCTACTTTAGCTTGAAACTTTCAATGATTTTGTCCACTTGCCGGTGCTTGTCCACGAAAGTACTCGAAGTATTTTTCTCCTCTATGTAGGAATAAACAGATTCGTCATTTCTGGCTATTTCCTTTCCCATCGTTTCGCAGAAAAAAATGTTCTCTTTCTCGCATCCGTTCAAAAGTTTTTTCCATTCGGCGGTCGTGAACTTCATTATGGTAAGCATGATTTTTTTCTGATCATCGAGGTTTTTGGAAGATGATTTCTCCGGATCGGGAAGAAAAATTCGGACATACTGGTCGGAAAGCGAATCATCCACCGGACTTCTGATAAATCCGGTTTTATATACCCAGCCCGCCCAACCGGATGGGATAGCGACTTGAAAATCAAGCTCCTTGTCATCCAAAATAGCAAGCGCGGACGGTTTTATATTGTTGAGGGGCTTGACCGAGACTTTCGGAACGATCTTTTTTCCGCCTGTTATTCGCGGCAGACTCATCCCGTTCAAAGAAACAAGCAAAAGCAAAGTCGCGGTCAGCAGAAAAGCGATCGAAACAACCAATGAAGCGCTGAAACGCATATTTTCCCTGGCTTTTGCGCTGCTTACTGTTTTTCCTTTTTTAGAAACAATTCCAACCGGCCTGATCCAATACTTGGAAATCGTTCTTTCTTTTGTGTTTTTCCTCCTCTTCATTTTTTTATTTTAAAAAGTAATCTTTGGTTGAAGTATACATTGTTTTTTGCCGCAAAGCAATCGACTTATCCACATCTGAATACGATAAAAAATTTCAAATTTACGGACTGACCTTTCCTCCTTCGCCCACACTTAGATCCTCCGTCAGATTGGAAGTTTTCTCTCCCAGCTTCGCCTCAAGTCCCTGGCCCGTAAATGTATCTTTGGCGGAAAAAACTGCTTTGCTCAAAAGAGGAGCAAAATTTCCTGCCTGATTTTGCGAAGGCACGACTCCGATTTGATAGATTAGCTCCTTCGGGCCGGTAATCACACCCATTCCGGCCGGCACATTCCCGATATTCCAGGTAAGTTCATTGGCACGGTCATTGAAGCTGACAGACGCGTCGCGCGGCTGAAAATTATTCTTCCATTTCGTGCCGGGCGCCAGGGTCAAAACCACTTTTGCGTCCGTTACATCATTTGAGACATTGGCTATTTTCGTATGCAGAGTAAAGGTTGTCTCCTGTCCCACCTTGAGCGGCAAAGGCCCGGAATTGGAAATTTCAGCATCGTTGAAAAAACCTTCGTAATTAAGCAGCAGTTTTGAATTCAGTTTGACATTAACAGCGTTGCTGGCCACAATCTTGTTCGCGCCTTCGGGCGAAGGAACATCCGGGCTGTCCATCCTGGCCACTGCCGAAAAAGAAAAACTTTTATCCTTGGAACCGGCGACGGGAATGATTTCTTTGACTGGCATTGAGAAGCTGACTTCCCCCTCCGCGTTCGGCGCCAAAGTTTTGAACTCCGGAATTTCCGAGGATCTCCAGGTGATAATTTTCTTTTCTTCGCTGAATTCACCTTTCGCGCCCTGCGTATCAATCCGCGAATAATCAAGAACGGGACTATTGGCCTCAACGGTCAAAATCACGTCCCGAAGTCCAATGGTTCCCGTATTTTTATAATTGATTTTGAAAGCAAGGAAGTCGCCTGCGTTCACAAAAATATTTTCCTTCTTGCCGTTGATTGTCTCACTGACAACAATCGGAGAACTGATGATTTTTGTCCGGAAATTTGCTTCGTTGTAGGAAATAAAATTGTTATCGACCCCGATTTCGCCAATGAACACCTTCAGATTTTTTTCTTCATCTCGCACGCCATCCAGTATGC
>Ga0154694_136_pt1 | contig 10706 bp, 14 predicted proteins | sample Rifle2008BG13ft_FD_105712 | JGI IMG/M metagenome (GOLD analysis project Ga0154694, IMG submission 105712) | Candidatus Moranbacteria bacterium RBG_13_45_13
TTCTCGGCCGACACGCGATGGAAAGATTCCTGCCCAATCAGAAAATTTCCCAAATTCACGGAAAAGTTCTGCGCCGCGAGATTCCGGAACTGGGAAAGCAGGTTTTTTACGCGCTCTATCACCCAGCTGCGGCGCTTTATCAGGGAAGTCTGCGGGAAGTCCTGATCGCGGATTTCAGAAGAATTCCAAAGGTTTTGGAGGCGATTGATGAAGACAAGGAGCCTGCCCGCAACACTTCGCTAGCGAGCGCTAGCTCGCGTAGCGATGCGGGCGGGGAAAATAAGCAGGAATCGTTGTTTTAGTGCAAAATATTTCATTTTGATATAAATTAAGCATACGGCCGCGTGGCGGAGTGGCTTACGCAGGGGACTGCAAATCCTCGTACCCCGGTTCAATTCCGGGCGCGGCCTCAAATTTTTGCCCGGGTGGTGGAATTGGCATACACGCAAGACTTAAAATTTTGTGGGAGCAATCCCGTGTGAGTTCGAGTCTCACCCCGGGCACCAGAATAATTCAAAATGTAAAAATCAAAATTAAAAATTAAGGTGTCGTTGTGCGACAATTTTTGTTGAGACATGATTGGAAGTAACATCAGAAAAAAAATGATTATCTCCGCCGATGATTTTGGCAAAAGCGAGCTGGCCAATCGGAATACTCTGAAATTGGCCGAGGAGGGAAAGCTCAATCGGGTTTCGGTGATGACGGATGGAGATTTCAGCCATGAAGAATTGAAAAGACTGGTTGGGACAGGCGTGAAGCTTGATATCCATCTGCATCTTGGGAACCGGCTGGAAGATAGGGAAAAAGTCATGGAAAGTTTCATCAAACGGAGCATAATTTTTTTGAGCAACTATCTCTTTGGGATATTTAGCCAAAAAAGAGCCGAAAAGGAATGGGAAAATCAAATTACAGAATTTATAAAAATTGCAGGAAGGATTCCGGATGGCATAAACGCTCATCGCTATGATCATTTTTTTCCTATTTATTTTCCCGTTGCTGCAAAATTAGCGAAAAAATTTCAAATTGAAAGAATCCGCTTTGGGAAAATTATCCAAGCTGGAAAAAACGGTCTGACATCGGGCATATTGAATTTTTTTTGGAAAAGAAACAGGGTAAAAATATTGAATTCAGACTTGAAATCTTTCAGTTTTTGCGTGAACCTAGACTGGATCGAAAACTTCAGTGAATTCTTGAAAAATCCGCCCCCGGGGGAAACAGAACTTGTTTGTCATCCGGAAAGAAAGGAAGAGTTTGATATAATTAAGAAGTATTTTTGAGTTTATATGGCCTGGGTGTATGCCTTTGCAAGTGTTCTGATTGTCAGTCTGATTTCTCTGATCGGAATTTTTACCTTGTCTGTTAACAAAATAATTTTACGGCGAATTGTTCTTTATCTCGTTAGTTTTGCAGTCGGTGCATTGTTTGGAGATGCGCTTATCCATCTTCTTCCGGAAGCCTTTTCCCAGATTCAGTCACAGCTTTCAGTTTCTTTACTGGTTCTTTCGGGCATTATCATTTTTTTTGTCCTGGAAAAATTTATTTTCTGGAGACATTGTCATATTCTGGACTCTGGAAAACACTACCATCCAGTCGTCGTAATGAACTTAATCGGGGATTTTGCCCACAACTTGCTGGACGGCATCATAATCGGAGCAAGCTATGTTGTCAGTATTCCGCTGGGAGTTGCCACGACTATCGCAGTTGTCCTTCATGAAATACCCCAGGAGATTGGAGATTTTGGAGTTTTGATTCACGGCGGATTGTCAGTCAGGAAAGCTTTGATATATAATTTTCTTTCTGCAACGGCGGCTATCTTCGGTGTCTTTATGGTATATGCGGTTGGAGCTTTCATGAAAGATTTTTCCAGTTATCTTCTTCCGGTGACGGCTGGCGGATTTTTGTATATTGCTGGATCGGATCTTATACCAGAACTCAAGCACGAAAACAAAATAACTGCCTCAGTCGGGCAGTTGGCGGCAATAATGCTGGGAATAGCAGTAATGGTTTTGCTTCTGGCAGTGGAATAATTATTTTAATATCTCAAGCAGGTTTTGTCCCGTCATCTCCGGCGGGATTTTCAGGTTCATAGAAGCGAGAATTGTTGGGGCGACATCAGCTAAAATTCCCTTGACACTGTTCTTTCCTTCCATGATTTCCGATTCCGTGCGCCGGCGCTGGTTTTGCGAATTTATATACCAAAAGGGAACGGGGAAAGCAGAATGCTCCGTGTCGGCTTCTTCAGTTCTTGGGTTGGTGAGCTCCTCGGCATTTCCATGGTCGGCGGTGATAAAAATAGTTCCGTTGAGTTTCAAAATTTCGGGAACCAGCTTTCCAAGGCATTCGTCGATTGTTTCAATGGCGGAAATAGTGGCCGGGAGGTTCCCGGTATGCCCGATCATATCCGGATTGGCAAAGTTGACCAGAACGAAAGAATATTTTCCTTTACCGATCTCCCGAATAACTTTTTCGGTTATGGTCAGAGCGCTCATTTCGGGCGCTTTGTCATAGGTGGAAACGGTTTGGGAAGGAACGAGAATGCGCTCTTCATTGGGAAAAGGATCTTCCTCCCCGCCGTTGAAGAAATAAGTGACGTGGGCATATTTTTCAGTTTCAGAGATGCGAAGCTGATGGAGCCCGGCCCGGCTTATTACTTCTCCCAAGCAATTTCGGACCGCGATTGGCGGGAAAGCAACCCTGACCGGAAGATTTTCTTCGTATTGGGTCATACACGCGAAATCAATATCTGGAAGGTATTTTTTTCTTTTGAATTTTAAAAAGGTGGGCAGCACAAAAGCTTTTGTCAGCTGTCTGGCTCTATCTTCACGAAAATTGAAAAATATGATCGAATCTTTCTCATCGATGGTATTGATTTTCCCCTCAGCATCCGCTATTGCCGTCGGTTCAATGAATTCGTCCGTTATGTTGGCTTGGTACGAATTTTTAATAGTCTCAAGCGCGTTTTTTTCTGTTTTTCCCTCGCCGAGCGTAAGAAGATCGTAGACTTTTTCAGTTCGATTCCAGTTGTCATTCCGGTCCATGGCGAAATAGCGGCCCGAGAGGGAAGCAATTGTTACCAATCTATCATCTGCGATTCTGGATTCAATTTCTTCGATTACTTTTTCGCCCGATTGGGGCGAAGAGTCCCGCCCGTCAGTGAAGAGATGAAGAAATATTTTCCCGACTCCAGCGTTTTTCGCGTACTCGATCAGGGCGTAGAGATGGTCGAGAGAACTGTGAACGCCGCCATTGGAAGCCAGTCCCATAAGATGTAGAGCGCCGCTGTTTTTCTTCGTGCTTTCAAAAGTCGCCGAAAGGCTTTCGTTTTTAAAAAAACTTCCATCCTGAATGGAAAGAGTTATGCGAGGCAGGTTCTGATAGATGACTCTTCCTGCTCCCAGAGTCAGGTGGCCTACTTCAGAGTTCCCCATTTCTTCCCAAGGAAGGCCAACTGAAATTCCCGACGCCTGAAGGAGCGTTTGCGGATAGAAACGGGTTATTTTGTCGACGACGGGAGTTTTGGCTTGCGCGATGGCGTTGCCTTCATAGTTGGGATTTTCTCCCCAGCCGTCGAGGATAATGAGAAAAGTGGGTTTGATCATAAATTTGAAAAAAATTCCGACGATGCTTTTTCTGATTGGATTTTATCACAATTCAACCGCCTTTGACAAAAAAAATATTTTGTCATAATATACCTCTGGTAATTAATTATTGGATTCTTTGATAACGTTTTCTTATTTAGCTTGCCTGCTGACAGGTAGGTATCGTGTGTTTGGCATTGATTAGCGCATAACCACTAAGACAACGTTGATTCGTCAAAATATCAACTAAATGTTTAGATGTTATCAACTGAATAGCAACAAAGATTATGGAACTAAGCATAGGCCTTCTTTTTATTGGAATATTGAGCTTGGCAGTCGGCTCGGTGCTGGGGTATTTCGCCCGCCAGTCAATTGCTAAGAAACAACTTGGGACCGCGGAGGGAAAAATGAATAAAATGGTTGAGGAAGCCAGAGCCGAGGCCGAGGAAACACTTTTGGCGTCGAAGAAAAAGGCAGTCGAAGTCCTTGAGGAAGCCAAGAAGGAAGAAAAGAAAAGACAAGAGCAGATTTTTCATTTGGAGAAACGTCTGGAAAATCGCGAGGAAACCGTCGACAAAAAAATCGACGAATTGGAAAGAGGCAGGGATCTTCTCATCAAAAAAGCCGAGGAAATAAAGAAAATCAGGAGAGAAACGGAGAGCGCGCGCCATGAGCAGATGAAAAGACTTGAAAAAATTGCTGGTCTTTCCAGAGAAGAAGCCAAAAAAGTGCTGCTTCAGCTGGCCGAGGAGCAGAATCGGGAAGTGTTGGCTGAAAAAATGAAGAAGATGGAGCAGGAAGGACAGGAAGAGCTTGAAAAAAAGGCGCGAAGCATCATGAGCCAGGCTATGCAGAGATATGCAGGAAGCCATGCTTCTGAAACAACTACCTCCACCGTTTCTATTCCTTCCGACGAGCTCAAGGGAAGGATCATCGGGCGGGAGGGAAGAAACATCAAGACCTTGGAAAGGCTGACCGGCATCGAAGTGATTGTGGATGATACTCCGGAAGCGATCGTCATTTCCGGCTTCAATCCAGTCCGGAGAGAAATTGCCCGCTTAGCCCTTGAAAAATTGATTGAAGACGGCCGGATTCACCCAACCAGAATTGAAGAGGCGATCAATATCGCTAAAACGGAAGTGAACAACAAGATAAAGGAAGCGGGCGAAGCGGCCGCCTATGACGTTGGGGTAGCCGGGCTTGATCCGAAACTGATCCAGCTTATTGGAAGACTTCGTTTTCGGACAAGTTACGGACAGAATGTCCTGCTTCACTCTCTTGAAGTGGCGCATCTTGCCGGGGCTCTTGCCGCGGAACTGGGACTGAATGTCAGCCTGGCCAAGAAAGCAGGCCTTCTTCATGACATCGGAAAAGCGGTCGACCATGAAGTGCAGGGGACGCATATTGAGATCGGAATCAACATACTGAAAAAATTCGGAATTGAAAAAGCGGTGATAGACGCCATGAAATCCCACCACGAGGATTATCCTTTTGAAAGCAGTGAAGCTATGATCGTCGCGGCAGCGGACGCCCTTTCAGCTTCACGGCCGGGAGCGAGAAAAGACACGCTGGAAGACTATCTCAAGCGCCTCGATGATTTGGAAAAAGTGGCCGCTTCTTTTCCGGAAGTTGAGAAAACCTATGCCATTCAGGCCGGTCGAGAAATCCGCGTTTTCGTGAAGCCGGATCAGATTGATGATCTGGGATCAATCAAGCTGGCCCGGGCCATCGCTGACAAGATTGAGCAGGAACTCAAGTACCCGGGAGAAATAAAAGTGAATGTTTTGCGGGAGACCAGAGCGGTTGAAGTGGCGAGGTAATGTCATGAAACTTAGTTGTCTAAAATTTGAAAAAGTATTACAATACTTTTAGGCTTTATATAAGGGTAAATCTAGAAAGCGGGGTGTAATATGGCAACCGATATCAACAAAGAAATTTTGGTCGAGATGGTCGCGAACAAGGTCGGCCAAACAAAAAAGGAAGTGGAAATTGTGGTGGACGCAGTCGTTGAAGCTATCACGGACGCGCTTCATCAGGACCGGAAAGTGACCATTGCCGGATTCGGAACCTTCAAGGTGACTCATCGAGCGTCGCGCGAGGGAATCAACCCGCAGACCAAAGAACGGATCACCATTCAGGCCGTGAACACTCCCAAATTCACGGCTGGAAAGCGGCTCAAGGAAGCAGTTAGGTCGCAAAAGAAAGAATCGGCGGCGGCGGAAGCGCAAAGCGAGACAGCTTCAGCCGAATAATTTTTCATTTTTTGAAATTTTTTCGCCCTGCATTTTTGGTGTGGGGTGAAATTTTATCGGGGCATAGTGCAACGGCAGCACGCTTGCTTTGGGAGCATGTAATCCCAGTTCGAATCTGGGTGCCCCGAAAAATATTGATTTTCAAACCAATCCTGTATATAATATTTTGGCAAAATGATACGTAAAGCGGGCCTACCCGCCGAAGCGTAGCGTAGGCGGGTGTTGTATAATGGCATTACGTCAGGTTTCCAACCTGAAGACGAGGGTTCGATTCCCTTCACCCGCTCCAGACGGAAAATTGCGATTTTTTGAGGGCGATTTTCCATTCTTTTTGGGCTTGAAAATCGAGAGTTTTGTTTTGGAGAGTCCAGTTCGAGCCGACTTTTTGCAAGAAGCTTCGCTTCTCTTCCAAATCTTCGGATTTTTTCAAAAAATTGGCTTGGTGAGCCGATAAAATAAAATTTCTCATCGGTTCGAGCCAGCGATTTCCCTTTCGCCCAAAATCAGCCAGCTTTTCTTTCAGGGCTGTTTTTTGATTCAGCAGTTTTCCTTTTTTCTCTTTGTATTCGGCAAGCGAAATGGTATTTTCCAGTTGCATATCAAGCAAACGAGAAACTTTGTTTTCAATTTCCGTAATTTCCTTTTCAATATTTTGGGCGAAAGATTTTGATGATTGGCTGATTTCTTTTTCTTCCGCATCTAATTTTGCTAAAATCGGTTTCAGCCAATCAACTGGTAAAGCAACTTTTTGAAAAATATCATTGATTTGCGAATCCAGATTCTTCTCATTAATAAAACCCTGTTTGCAATCGGTGTTCTTTTTTGTGCAGCGGTAATAGCGAAAAACCAAACCGCTTTTCTTTTTGTGCTGTTCAGCAGTAATTGATCGTCCGCATTCTCCGCATTTGAAAATTCCCAGATAACCGAAATTATAGTTTGGTTTTTCTTTTCGAGGTTTTCCTCGCTCCGAAAGAACCCGCTGCACTTTTTCAAAAAGTTGCTTGGAAATTATTGGCTCGTGATTGCCTTCGTAAGTTTCGCCCTTGAATTGAAATAATCCGTAATAAAAAGGATTTTTGAGCATTCTCTGTATTCGGGACAAAACCAAAATCTTTTTTGATCTCCGGCTCACCAAGCCAAGAGAAAGCGCCAATTTTTGGATTTGCTCGAGTGTATATTTTCCGGTGGCGTATTCTTCAAAAAGTTTTGCGACAATTCGCCAATTTTCGGGGTCTTTGGCAATGGTGTGATTGCGGAGCTCGTTTGTGTATCCAATGGGCGCATAACCCGGATATACGCCATTTCGGAGCTTCTGGCGCAGTCCACGCTTGATATTCTCGCTCAAATTGTCAATGTAGTATTTTGATTGCCCAAAAGCGATAGAAAGCATAAAAAGTCCTTGCGGAGTTTTTTCAAACCAAAAAGTTGGGAATTTGAGCGTGTCGAGTTTTTCCGTGTCCAAAAGATGAATGATTTTTCCGGCGTCAACCGCATTTCGAGCAAGCCTGTCGGGGTGCCACGCTAAAATTCCCATGGCTTCGCCTTTCTCTATGCCAGAAATCATTTGTTCAAAAACATCACGCCCGGGCTTTTTGGCAGACTTGGTTTCGATAAATTCGCGAACAATGAAAATGTTTTCTTTCTGTGCAAATTCCCGCACTTCCGTCAGTTGCGCTTCAATGGACAAAACTTGTCTTTCCGCTTCATCGGTTGATTTTCTGGCATAGAGAAAAAACTTTTTGGTTTGATTTTGCATGTTTGTTTTTCAAAATAATTAATCGCTTTTGGGCAAAAATTGGCGCTTTCTTTTTGAAAATTTGGAATTTTTGCCTTCGGCGAAAAACAAAAAAACAAATGAACTGGACTCTCCAAAACAAAAATCTTGATTTTCAAGCCCAAAAAGAATGGAAAATCGCCCTCAAAAAATCGCAATTTTCCGTTTTGAGCTGTTTTTATACGGAAGCTCGAACTTTTTTTGAAAATTCTCTTTAGTTTCCGCCCTGCTTCCGCACCAGCCAGAGGCTGGTTTCAAACTCCCGAAAAATTTTCCTTCATTTTTTCAAAAATTTCGCCCCCCTCTCCTTCAAAAGGAAAAGAAAATTTTTCGGGTTTTGAGCTTCGCTGGAAAGCGAAGGCGGAAGCAAAAGGAGAATATCTTTTAGAAAAAAGGAAAGTTGCCCTTGCCCCAAACCCGCCCGTGCGCGGGCAACGCATTGCTCCCCATTGGATTATATCATAATATCTAAATTTTAGATATTTACTTTTAGCATATATGCTGTTAGTATATGGACAAGACAATAAAAACAAAGGAATACGCAAAGTTTATCGAGAAATTGAGAAAGGCAAGGCTCGAAGCAGGACTTCGGCAGATTGAAGTCGCTAAAAAAGTGAAACGTCCCCAGTCTTATATTTCAAGAGTTGAATCGGGAGAATACAGGCTTGATATTCTGGAGGTAAAAAAGTTTGCGAAGATTTATGGAAAGAGGATTGAATACTTTTTATAAATTTTAAAAATATGGAAAAAACAATAGAGAAAAAATGTCCCAATTGTGATAGCCAGGATATTATAGATACTGGAGACAAGGTGTTCGATGATTATCCGCCCAACCCGCTGCCTTCAAAGCCGACAATTTATAAGTGTAGCAAATGTGGTAAAAATTTTGTAATGAAGTAAAAAAATGAACGACGAAAATAAAAAGGAGACAATTAATCAAAATAGGCACTTTGGAGCAACGAGTAAGACGGCGTTTCTTATTCTGGCATTGGGTGTTTTGCTTTTCGGAGCGGCTGAATTTTATCGCCAGTTCGTGTATATGCCGCACCAGAAGCAAATTGATAATCGAAAAGAAGCTGATAAGCAGGAAGCCACAAAAAATTGCAATAGTGCAGCTTTGGCCGAAACCGAAAAACATCCATACATCAGAAAATATACGGACGATTATCAGCAAATGTATTCAAGTATTTATGAAAAATGCCTACGCGAAAGAGGATTTTAGCACAGGGATAATTTGCAAAAAGCACAATCAAAAAAAAGCAAAGCAAGAAGAAATTAATTTCTCTGATTTTTGCAAGCAAAGAAAAGTCGAATACATAACACTGGATGATCCCATAAATTCGTTTCAAAGAGAAAAATATTTAATTAAACCCAGTGGAAAATGCCTAGATTTTTGGTGTAGAAAGAATAAGCGGGAAATTTTTGTTGAGGTAAAAACATTAACTAATATTACAAACGCTAAGCGGGAGAAACAAATAAGTACAGCGATAAAAGAAGGAATTAAGAACGGCAAAAATATCATTCAAACCTCTGAGGTATTTGACCCTATTCCAGAACTTAAAGTTCCGTTTGAGACATTTTTAAGAGAAGCTAGTAAGAAATTTAAAAATGTGAAAAAGAATTTTAATTTTCCTAAAATTTTGCTATTGAGTAATGTAATTAATATTCATTTTGCGTGCCATGCTATTTTTTTGGGAGCATATGATTCTTATTCTAAGATTAATGGAAAGCTTGCATATGTTGGAATGCGAAAGAGAGAAAGAGGTCTTTTTGATAAAACAGGGTCTAATGTCAGCGCCTTAGTTTATTGGAATAAAGAAGCAAAATGTTTTAACGGCGTTGCGAACCCAAAAGCAAAAGTTAAATTTTCTGGAAATAGCTTTAATTTATTTTTTGGAACTAAATCATGTTATTAGCGGCAGTATTTATTTCGATAATCGGCCTTTATATTTCTTGGTGGAGTCACCGATCCGAAAGAGCGTCGTATAAACTCGGTACCGCCATAGTTTCTATGGCAATCGGCTGGTTATTGATTATTCTGGGTGCCGGACTTTTTCTCTTCAGCGGTAAAATCTTAATAGGAATGTTAGTATTTTTAGGGAGCGCCATTTTTATTTTTGTGATTTATACTGATGAGAGTAGATCAATAAAGAAAATCCTAAAAATATACTTTGCGGTAAAAGCTAAAAATGAAAAAAGGGCGGAGCGGGAAATTCTTCGGGAGGCAGGAATTGAATATTATCGAAGCCTAAAATGGGATGAGAATAGAATTCAAGATTTGATAAAAAAAATTCTGGATGATAAAAATGATTCCCCGGAAAATATCTTTGAGTTTACTGCATGGCTGTTGCAATTTCAATTCCTAACTTTGCAGAATCGGTGGGGAAAAAGGTATGAAATGACTGAAAAATTATATTCGATTTTCGAAGAAAAATATGGAGACAAAAAACCTTTACCTTGATATTGACGGAGTTCTTATTACTAAAAACGGAAAACCAGCAAATTATCTCGCTGATTTTTTGTCTTTCATTGTATTCAAATTCAATTGTTGTTGGCTGACAACGCACTGCAAAGGCGAAGCTAAAGATTGGCAAATGCAAATTTTTGATAAATTTCCCGCCGAATTTCATAATTTGCTGAAAGATATAAAACCGACAAACTGGAATACTCTCAAAACCGAAGCGATTGATTTAGAGAAAGATTTTATTTGGCTTGATGATTATATCATGGAAGCCGAAAAGAAAGTTTTGGAGAAAAATAATTGCTTGGAAAAATTTATTCAAATAGACTTATCGGCCAATCCCACCCAACTTAAGAAGCTAATGTCGATGTTCTGACTTCTGGAATTATCGAGTTGCTTTTATGTTAGAAATTATCTTACAATTGGATTGGGAGTAAAGTGTTGTGCGCGAATGGGTGGAGTGGGTCAAGCACAACTTACATATTTTTGAGCTCGTGCTTCCGCCTCCGATTTCATCGGAGCTCAAAACCCGAAAAATTTTCTTTTCCTTTTGAAAGAGAGGGGGGCGAAATTTTTGAAAAAATGAAGGAAAATTTTTCGGGAGTTTGAAACCAGCCTCTGGCTGGTGCGGAAGCAGGGCG
>Ga0154694_113_pt4 | contig 10677 bp, 11 predicted proteins | sample Rifle2008BG13ft_FD_105712 | JGI IMG/M metagenome (GOLD analysis project Ga0154694, IMG submission 105712) | Candidatus Moranbacteria bacterium RBG_13_45_13
ATTTGAGCAGCGCCACATCCGGATCTCTCCGGTTTGGCATCCAGACATTTCCTGCCGCGTCGGCGTACATATTCAAAAATTCAATATCGCTGTATCCGGCAATTGATTCAACCGCAGTTGTTTGGTCGCTCCAATTCGTTCCGTCATAAGTGACGAGATGCCGCACGAAGCTGGCATCGTTGTTCATATCAACCCGGTCGTTGCCATAAAAAAACCTCACACCGCTTGAGCTTTTCGCCATATTCTCGAGCTCAAAATGCTCCGGCAAAGCGTCTCCGCTCGTTGAACGCGTGTGCCGCGTCCAATAATCAGCTTTGGCGCTTCCCGACCACAGAAACACCACCGCTAGCGCTACCACAAACAGTGCAATTTTTGTTTTGGTGTTCATATTTTTTAACTTAATAATTACCTTATATAAGGCCTTATTCGAGGTCTCACCTCGAATAAATCGCTCACTAGAAATTTAACCTATACGGATCTCCGCTTGAAATAGTCACGGTTCGAGATCTTTTGCCTTGAACTTTAATCAAATATGTCCCCGTTTCCAAATTGATAACTTTGTACCAGTCGCTGGTTTTTGTGTGATAAACTTTCCGCCTCACCGTTTTCCATTTTTTGTTTTTTTTCTGCACCCGCGACACTTTCCAAATGTTAACTTTTCTTGATTTTGTTTTATTTTTCTTTTTCAGCTCACTATAAACCGCCTTTTCAACTGTTTGTCCGTTCACCTGGCCGTAAATAGTTGTATAGTCATCATTTTTCGTGAGAGCCAAAACGCCTGTTCCCGTGCTCACAGTCGCCCACATTTCATCATCAAGCACCCAAACACTGTATGCGTAGCTGAATGTGTCATCGCTGTTGCGAATCGAATAATATATCCAAGTCCCGTCAGCCGGATTATAGACTGACGTCCCTCCTTCAACAGGCGGGGTGGTGTCGGAATTATACGTGCTTACAAACCAGATTTTCCCGTCAGCATCGCCTTCAACACTGGTCACAATGTTTGTCGCGAGCTCGCTGTTGTCCGTTGTCCAGCTCACCCATGACGTGCCGTCGAATTTCGAAACCCCTCGGTCAGTCGCCAGCCAGACATTTCCGCTGGCGTCAATGTACGAATCTGAAACGCTATTACTGATCAGACCGTTCGACGTCGTATATCTTGTCCAAGAACCATTATATCGGTATATTCCGGCCCCCGACGAATTAGACAAAGAAAACCAAACATCGCCATTCACTGGATTGACACTTCCAAAAAGAGCAAAAGAATTTCCCGAAGTAATAGGAGATCCAGACTCGTTTGTGACGGCTATTGACCAATTGCCGGAGCTGTCCCTTTTCACGAGTTTAAAATTGGATGAGATATTTTCTCCGTCCACCATCCCTGAAATGAAAATTACTGAATAAACAGAGGAGCTCGCGGGGTTTCCGAAGACAGAATAAAAATATATGCACGGATTCGAAACGGTTTGGCCTGGATAGAGTTGTTCGGCGAGCGAGGTCGCGGAAGAATTATTATAGAAATAGCTAGTCCAGCTGCCGCCATCGTATTTTACCAAGCTCAAATTATTCATTACGAACCAAACCTCTCCCACGTCATTAGCGTACATATCCTGAATGCTCCAGTACGCGCCTCCATAATCAAACATATTACTCGAAAAATCATCCCAATTGCTTCCATCGAACGTGTACAGAAAATTGCTGTTGTTGGCGTTCCCGTATATCCATTTGGCACCCCGGGAATCTTTTGTTATGTCGCTCACCCAGCTATTCGCCGGCAAATCGCTGTTGGTCGAATTGTAGCGCGTCCAGTAATCGGCTCTCGCACTCCCGGCAAAGAAAAAGGCCAAAATAAGAGCCGCTAGAACAGCAAATTTTCTTTTTATTTTTCCGCCCGAGGCGGACCCGCCTTTGGCGGGCATATTTCTCTGCACTATATTAAATTTTAATATTTACTTTATACAAGCCCTTATTCGAGGTCTCACCTCGAATAAACTTCTATTGGATAACAAACGCATTGTTATTCGTCATTGTCCCGCTCTCCCAAATATTCCTGTACTTTGTTTTGCCGTTTCTTGTGACGGCTTTTTTCAGCCGGTTTTTGTAAGTTAGGCTGATATTATAATTCCCCGCCGCCATCTTTCCGTATTTGAATTTCACCCGAACGATAGTGTTGTCACCCGTTCGCGTTATTCCCGAAATTACGCCTTTCTTGTTTCCCACCCGGACCTTGAGCCATCTCTTGTTTTTGAAAGACTGGCCAGCGACAGTGAGATTGAATAAAGCTTTCGCGCTTTTCAAGTTTGTTCGATCGACTTCAATAATTTCATCATCATCCCCATCTTCGTCATCCACTTCGAATGACGGATGGACGGTCAACGCGTCTTCAAGCGTATAATAAGTGTTCGGCGTCACTCCGCTGTCGTAGACAGTGATGTCTTCATTATCTTCGGCTTCCGCCCCGGCGGGAATGGTAGCTGTGATGGTCGTACCATTCACAACTGTCACATTAGTGAGAGCCACAACGTCGTCCGTATCGTCTTTTTCATCGTCTTCCCATTCGCCAAGTTGCGCCCCGACCTGAACAATCGTGCCAAATCCAGTGCCGGTGATTGTGATTTCGTTCGACTGATAATTTTCAATTGCTGACGGCGAAACGGAGGTGATCGTGTAGGTCGTGCTCTCCGATCCCTCATTTTCATCGTCATCGTGATCCGCCCGCGCGAGAACGGGCATCGCGAGCGCCAGCGCCAATGCCGCAGTTAATAATAAAAACAAGGCAGAATGAAAAAACTTTTTGCCTTGTTTGGTGCATTTCGTATTCTTCATGGTTTTTGTTTTTATTTCGCTGTTATTATAAAATAACGGATTTTGCGTGTCAAATGCGGAGCGGGAAATTCTTTTCCGAAAACAGAATGATCACTTTATCTCGCCTTTTTCGCCCACTTGGTCCAGCTTCACCGACAAAACTTTCGAAACCCCGTCGGCGCCCATTGTGACGCCGTAGAGAACCGAAGCCTGGCGCATCGTTTCCCGATTATGGGAAATGAGAATGAATTGAGTTTGGTGCGACAGTTCTTGGAGAATCCTTCCGAAACGCTTTGAATTGGCTTCGTCGAGCGCCGCTTCTACTTCATCAAGAACCGCAAACGGCGGCGGGCTGTTGGAAATTATCGCAAAAAGCAAAGCTTGCGAAGTGAGCGATCTTTCACCGCCCGAGAGCATGCCAAGATTGGTGATTCTCTTTCCGGGAGGACAGGCCTTTATGTCAATCCCGATTTCTTTTTTCTCTTCTGCGTTTTCAGAATGGGAAGATTCATCCTTATCTTCTTCATCCCCTTCCAGCTTTTCTTCTTTCATATCGAGCTTATCACTTCTTGATCTCCTGGGTTCCATCTTCACTTTTACCAATTCTGCGCTCCCTCCGCCAAAAATTATCTTGAAGTATTTCCCGAATTCATGATTGATTTTTTTGTAGGTGTCTTCAAAGAATTCCCTTATTTTTTCATCCATTTCTTTGATAACTTCAGAAAGCGAAACGATTGATCTTTCCAAGTCTTCGGATTGGCTGGTCAGAAAATCATACCTTTTCTGGGTTTCTCCGTATTCCTCAATGATCATCGGATCGATCGCGCCGATCTGCTCGGCTTGAATCTTGAGACGGTTTATCTCCCGCTCGAGAGCATCCTGATCGATCTCGCTTCCGGATTCTTTTGGTTCTTCAATAAGATTTGGATCGCTCAAATTCAGATTTTCGCGGATCCTCTTGGCAATGTCCTCTTCTTTCACTTCGATTTTCGCAATTTCCACCCGAACTTCGTTCACTTTTTCTCTAATTTTTGAAATTTGATGTTGCTTCTCCCGAATTTCTGATTCCAGTCTGAAATAAGCCTCCCGAGACTCTCGGTCAGCTTTGATCAACTCATCCACTTCGCGGCGATTTTCCGAAATTTCCCGATTGAGCTTTGCGATCTCCTGACCAATATCATTTTTTTTCTCCTCGAGTTCGCCAACTGTTTTGAGATCGACAATATTTTCTCTTTTTGGATTCTCCGCCTGCTTCTTTTTTCCCTCGCTCACTTCCTGCCAGAGACCTTCGATTTGTTTTCTTAGTTTTCCAAAATCAGCTTTCAAATTTTCAAGTTCCGAGACGTGGCTTATTCTTGCGAGCGCCCCTTCAATGCTTCTGTATTCATCCTGGATCCCTCTTATTTTTTCGCGGATATAGGGAATATCAACTGGAATTTCCCTTATCATTTCAAGGTTTTTTGCTCTTTCTTTTTCCATGTCAATTTTGGCTTCTGTGACAACCAGCTCCCGGTGCTTCTCGTTCAGCTTTTCATATATTTCATCCCGCTTTTTTTCCAAAAATTCCCTTTTTTCATCGAATTTTTTGTCACTCGCTGATTCTTTTTTGATTTTTATCTCGAGATCATCAATATTCCGCTGGCGCTTCATTTCTTCCCGGCTGATTTCCTCTTTTTCTGTGAGAACGCTATTTTTTTCTCTTTGAAGTCTGTGCCACAAAAATCCGAAAAGTATATTTTGTTTTTCTTTCAAATTCCCCGTCACAGCTTCTCCCTTTTTTGCTTTTTCCGATTGGCGCCGGAGAACCCGGAGATGTGGTTCGATTTCTTTCGTGAGGTCGGCGACACGCGACAGATTGTTGCGGGTTGATTCGAGTTTGCGAAGAGACCGTTCTTTTTTGATCTGATATGGTTTTACTCCCGCTGCTTCTTCGAGAATGATTCTCCGCTCGGCTGGCGTGGCGGAAAGGACCGAGTCTGCCATGCCTTGATTTATAATGCAATAGCTTCTTTGGCCTACGCCGGCCTTGGCCAAAAGATCGGAAACGTCAATCAGGCGCACCCTCGAGTTGTTGATGAAATATTCTCCTTCGCCGCTCCGATAGACTTTCCGGGTAACAATCACTTCCTCGAATTCAATCGGGATGCGTTTGTCGGAATTATCAAAAAAAAGCGACACTTTCGCGCTCCCGAGCTGGGCCTTTCTTCCGGATCCGGCAAAAATGACATCTTCCGATTTTTTTCCCCGTATATTTTTGAGCGATTGCTCACCCATAGTCCACTTGATGGCGTCCGCCACGTTTGATTTTCCGGACCCGTTTGGACCGACAATGGCCGTGATCCCGCAAGCTTTTCCGTTTGTTACAAGGCTGCAGGACGGCAAAAAATCCAGAACAGTTTTCTGGGCAAATGATTTGAAACCAGTTAGTTCAATACGCTTGAGATACACTTTTTTTGTTTTTAGAGCCCGTTTGAAAACTTTCTTTCGTCGCGAAATTCTAGAATTCCGAGCGAAAATTGTGAAAAACGAGGAAGAATATCGGCTGATATTTTGACGAGTTTTGAACAATTTGCAGCCGGAATTCTGGAATTGCAGCAGAATATGGAGTTTCCGAACGGGCTCTTACCAACTTTTTGCCTCGAGTGCCGCTTTTGCCGCTTCTCTTTGCGCCTGCTGTTTTGAATTTCCTTCACCTTGCGCCACTTCTTCGTCTTCGAGATAAACACCAACAATGAATTTCTTGTCGTGGTCGGGGCCTGATTCCGATATTACCCGATAAGACGGTGTTATGCCTACTCTGGCCTGGGCTTCTTCCTGAAAATTCGATTTCGGATCAATGTACAGTTTGCTTTTTATCACTTTTTCAAGGCGTGAAAGGATATTTTCCGAAATAAACTTTTTTGCCGAATCATATCCCTGGTCAAGATAAATAGCTCCAATAATCGCTTCAAAAGCGTTCGCCAGAAGATAATCCCTCGCCCGCCCAACATCCTTGGCTTCGCCCCGACTCATGAGTAGGAAGTTTTCCACTCCAAGCTGGCGAGAAACGCTCGACAGCATGTCTTTATTGACAAGGGCCGCCCTCCAGTTGGTGAGCTCTCCTTCGGGATTGGGATAATTCAGATAGAGATGGTCCGTAACAATCAACTCCAAAACGGCGTCGCCCAAGAACTCCAGGCGCTCATTGTGGTCAAGTTTGTATCCCCTGTTTTCGTTGAGATAAGATCGGTGGGTAACAGCCGTCCGCAGCAGATCCAGATTTTTGAATTTTATTTTTATTTTTTTCTCGAGATCATCGATTTTTTTGACAGCCATAGTCTTTCAAACCCCAAATCCCAAGCTCAAATGACAAATAAAATCCAAAACTACAATAATTAAATTTACGATTTATAATTTGGGATTTTATTGGATATTGCCGCCCTTGGCGAGCCTCGCCTTTGGCGGGGGATCTGAAAATTGGGATTTTTAAAATAAAAAATTATTTATTATCTTTGGCTTTGTCGTTTTCTTCATCGCCGTCCTTCTTTTTTTTATCATCTTTTAGGGGTTCTCCCATCTCGCGGTATATTGTTCCCAAAACCCCGTTTACGAATCTTCCTGATGCTTCCCCGCCATAAGTCTTCGCGAGCTCAATCGCCTCGTTGATGGCCACTTTAGGCGGAACTTCCTCGTAGTTGCCGAAAACCAGTTCAAAAATTCCCAGCCGCAGAACATTGCGGTCCACCACCGTAACTTGCTCAAGCGGCCATTCCGGCGCGCATTTTTCAATCAACTGGTCAATTTTTTTCTGATTTTTCAGCACTCCTTTCGCGAGATAATACACAAAAGAAACATCCTCGGTTCCCGGACCGAATTCCTGGACATTATGCGCTATGATTTCTTCCACCGCGTCATTTTTCTTTCCCTTGAAATCCCATTCATAGAGCGACTGCATGGCGATGCTTCGAAGCAAGTGTCTGTTGGCCATATGGAAAAAATTAATTACCTGTAGCTTCTAGAGTTTCAATTAATCTTATAACTGAGTTTTGTACACCCTCGGCAGTTTTTCCCCGCAAACCGGAAACAAAGTTATAAATTCTTTCAGCAAATTCTCGGTCCGTACCAAGTCCTATCACCTTTTCAATATCAGGAATATATATTTCATACCTGTTGTCATAATCAACCCATCTAACCGAGAATCGTACTTTTTCGCCTTGATACTCTTTTGTTTCTCCCCATTTCCCGAAACGTGATTCTGGATCCTCTTTCATTTTTTCAATCTGATCATTTGCGACCTCAAGTCTTCCATCCTCCTTTATTCTCGCTCCTGTTTTTATCAATTCCGCATCGGATAATATCCTTTGTTCTGTTTTCCACTGTTCGTTTTCGTTTAATTTTTCTATTTTGGGACTCATATATTTCCAGGTTAATTCTTAATTGAAAACAATTTTTCCAAAATGCAGCTTCCCGACTTTTATCACTTTGTTACTATCCGATTTTTTATTTAATTCCAATCTATAATTCAAAATTTTTTTCCCGTCCACCGAAACGCCTCCCTGCTCAATCTTCCTTCTCGCGTCGCTCATACTCGTCGCCATTCTTGCTCTGACCAGAAATTCTGATAATTTAATTTTATTGTCCCTGACTACGATTGATTTTATGTTGTCGGGTGTTTCCTTTTTCTGAAAAGTTTTCACAAAATTTTCCTCCGCTTTCTTTGCCGCCTTCTCGCCGTGATAAATTTTCACGATCTCACGCGCCAAACGCATTTTCGTATCGCGTGGATTGGATTGTTTTTCATATTTCCAATCCAAATCCGCCGCGAGGTCATAGTATTCCTTCATTACCTCATCCGGAATCGACATGATTTTTCCGTACATCTGATCCGCACTTTCAGTGATGCCGATGTAGTTGTCGAGTGATTTGCTCATTTTTTCCTTTCCGTCCGTTCCAACAAGAAGCTTTGTGATGATCATACTTTGCGGCTCCTGGCCAAATTTCTGCTGATAGTGCCGGCCGAAAAGTTCGTTGAACTTCTGGTCGTTTCCAAGAAGCACGACGTCCGCCTTGAGCTCGACGGAATCATAGCCCTGCATGACAGGATAAACCAGTTCGTGAAGACCGACATCTTTTCCCGATTTCAGGCGTTTCTCAAACATATCCCGTTCCAAAACGCGCGACGCGGTCGTCATTGTCATGAGGCGCAAAAAATCATAGAAACTCATTTTTGAAAACCACTCAGAATTGAATTTGATTTCAAGAAGTTTTTTGTCGGTTTTGAGAATTTTTGAGGCTTGCTTGACGTATGTCACCGCGTTTTTCTTGATTTCCTGGTCCGTCATCATCGGGCGGGTTTTGTCTTTTCCGGTTGGATCGCCGATCTTCGAGGTTGCGTCCCCAATAAGAAAAACAACTTTGTGCCCGAGATCCTGAAATTCTCTCATCTTGCGAAGAGGCACCGCGTGGCCCAAATGCAAATCCGGCCGCGTCGGATCGGCCCCGAATTTCACCACCAGTTTCTTTCCTGAAACAAGCTTTTTTTCAAGCTCTTTTTTCCCGATGATTTCTTCAACCCCGCCTTCGGAAAGGAGTTTTCTGATTTTTTCTGATTTTTTCATTGTGATATTTTTCTCGCTAAATTCTACCACTTCTCATCTTTTTTTTCAATTCTTGGCTGACCGTCGCTTGCCTCGCGTCAATCCAAAGCGTATCAAGGTCAATGACATAATAGCTTCCTATTTTGCTCTCAAGTGTGAGAGGATTTCCCACAGCGTATTTCACTCTGTGAATTGTCGTGAAATATTCCGTGTGCCAGTGTCCGGAAAGAGCCAGTTTCACCGTATCCGCACCGCTGAACCAGCTTTCCATTTCCCGATAGGTTTTATAAATTGAGCTGCCATCTTTTCCAAATATTGGATAATGCATCACCACGACTGCGGGCTTGTCTGTATCCTCCAAGAGTTCCTTCAGCCATTCCTGTTGAACACTCCTCATGCCGCCTTCCTTCACTGAAAGCCTTTCGGAATTGTCGAGAGTAACTATTCTCCAGCCATATCGGTCAATATAATAATAACTGTGTTTTTGTTTCATGTATTTTTCCACTGTCTCTTCACTGTCGTGATTGCCTCTCGCCCAAACCATTTCCATCCCTTTTTCTCTGACCATCGTTCTTATTCTTTTCGCGTATTTTGTTTGCCGGCTGTGATCCGTCATGTCGCCGGAAACGACAAGAAGGGTCACTCCTTCGTTTTTCAGTTCCGCCAAGACTTGAGCCAGATACTGTTTGTAGTATCGGGGATAAAAAATGTTTGCCCCGTTTTTCTTTTTCTTCTTCGTTGCTCCGGCATGAATGTCGGTCACCCAGCCAATTTTCTGGGCATGCGAAAAAAGAGGAGTTAAGAGTGCCAGCAAAACAAAAATTGTCGTGAATTTTTTGAATTTCACTTTTTTTGCTTGACTATTGATGAAGTTAGTATAACAGTTTGGTACGTTTTTATGAAATACTTTTCAAAAAACCCGGAACTGCGTCCCGGGGGGGGTTTCATTTTCGACATTGATTCTAGTTCACCGGAGAACTAGAATCTTTGCTGATTTGCTCATAATCCCAGTTTTTCTTTCGCCAATTTCACTTGTTCGTCCGTGAGCTGCCCCGATTCTTTCATCTGTTCCATTGTCGTGAGAATTTTATCCTTGTTTTTTTCGATATTTTCCGACGAGAGTGCCTTTTGCATCAACTTTTCCCTTTCTTTCGGATCCATTTTTTCGAGCTTTTTCATTGCCAAGCGCTGCAACATTCCCATTTCAGAAGCGCTTTGCTCATCGTCGGTTTTTTTCTTTCTCCAGAACATTGAATATAAAATAATACAATTGAATTCCGCACTTTTTAAAGTGCTTTATTTTCAATCTCAACTGCATCGTTCAAGGCGCTGTCTAAATCATCGATCAACTTCTCTTTAGTTTCTCTCGAGGTCAGATTCTTCCCATCATATTTCAGATTATCTATCCTGCCATGGTACACATCATTTCGAATATTATTAATTTTTCTCAAATACTTCAATAAATTTTTTGGCCTATTTGTACTACTCGCTTTCTCAAAAATATTTATCTTTTCTGTAAAAAAAAGCCTATCAATTAAATATTCAATTAATTCTTCATAAGAACCATCATTTGATTTAATTCCACCTTTCAATATCTTAACAAGAACATCACCCAACGATCTTTCTACATAATATATATGCCACAATGCAAATTCCACGGTATCCATTTGATCGTCAGATAGCTTAAAACGCGTCTTCGCAAATAAACGATTTAGATCCTTTTCTGATAAATTTTTATATCCCTGATTCATTACTTTATTTCCCACAACATTTTTTGTACTTCTTCCCTGATCCGCATGGACAGGGGTCGTTCCGGCCGGTTTCGGATTTGTTGCGGATTGTTTGCCCGCTCACCCGAGAGCTTAGCTCTCGGTTATTTTTGGTTTCGGCGAATTGAGCGGGTTGCTCTTCGGCTCCTTGATATTTCGCCTCCTCGAGAATGCTTTTTTGCGGAGCGGGTTCCTCTTTCACGATGCCAACCTTAAAAATGTTTGTGATGACTGCCGAGCGGATTGTCCCCATCAAGTTTTGGAAAAGAAGAAAGGCTTCTTTTTTGTATTCCACCAGCGGATCCCGCTGACCGTATCCCCGAAGCCCGATTCCCTCGCGAAGATAATCAATGTCTTCGAGATGGTTCATCCAAAAAATGTCAATTGAGCGAAGATACATCGCTTTTTCAATTTTTCGCATGATTTCAGGCGAAATATCCTTTTCTTTTTTGTTATAAGTTTCTTTGGCAAGACCCTTGAGAAGTTCAACAATCGCGGAAACTTTTTGCGCGTCATTCACTTGATCT
>Ga0154694_121_pt1 | contig 10590 bp, 9 predicted proteins | sample Rifle2008BG13ft_FD_105712 | JGI IMG/M metagenome (GOLD analysis project Ga0154694, IMG submission 105712) | Candidatus Moranbacteria bacterium RBG_13_45_13
GCCTCTAATGCTCTGCTTTCAGACGTCAAAGCCGTCCGCTCCGTCGGAACCCAAAACAACGAAACCCAGCGGGCCATCGAAGCGGCCGTGGCGGCGGGGGGAGGGGGATGCTTTACCTATTATTGCGGTGGCGGCAGCGCGGAGCAATCTTGCACTGATCACGGAGGAACGCAGAAATATTGCCCTACTGGCTTTACTCAACTGTACAGTATGGGACATTGGGGCCAATGCTATGGTGCCTCGCCGGGTCCAATGTTTCGTCCGCCGGGTGGCGGTTGCAGCGGCCTCTGGAATATCTACGCCAATATTGGCGAGGCCTATGTTTGTTGCCAGTAGAGCTTCGCTAAAGCTTAGCTTTAGCAGGAAAAGATGCAACAGGCTTAAATGCCTGTTCTTTTCTTACCCATTATGTTATTCTAAAGCTAAGCTTTAGCGAGAAAGAGTATGAGGAAGATTCAATTTGCAAATGATCAATATTATCATGTTTTTAACCGTGGTGTTGATAAGCGCAAAGTCTTTACAGACAGCAAAGAATACGAGAGATTTATTTTGTCGCTGATACTTATGAATGATGAGAAGGATGGAATGATGATAAAATGGAGAAATTATAAAGATTCCCATCCAAGTTCATCTCTAGATAAATTTCTAAAGCTAAGCTTTAGCGAGAGGAGAAGGTTGGTTGAAATAATAGCTTATTGCTGCAATCCTAATCATTTTCATTTTATTCTAAAACAAGTCTCGGAAAAGGGAATTGAAAAGTTTATGCACCGATTGTCAACCGGATATACCAAATATTTTAATGACAAGCATCATCGGAGCGGATCTCTTTTTCAGGGGACGTTTAAAGCGACTCACATAAATCGCGATGGGCTTCTGCTTTATCTTGTAGTGTATGTAAATTGCAACAGCGAAATTCATGGGGTAGCAAAAGCCAAAAATTACCGATGGTGCAGCTTCCCATGTTACTTGAAAAAGGGAAGGAACGATATAGTTAATAAAAGTATAATTTTAGAAGAGTTTAATAATTTACATTCATTCAAGGAATTTTCCGTTTCGCATATTAGACATTTTGAAGAACGCAAAGCTGACGAGAAGATTTTTATTGAATCGTAAAAGATATTCTCGCTAAAGCTTAGCTTTAGCGAGATAAAGATAATGGAAAAACGAGAGAAAAAACAAAGAATTGAGAAACTGCGGCGTGAAATCGACAAATTTCGCTATGAATATCATGTTTTAGACAAACCGGAAATTTCAGATGAAGTCTATGATTCCCTAATGCGGGAATTGCGGCAACTCGAAGAAAAATATCCGGAATTTAGAAGCCCAGATTCGCCAAGTCAAAGAATCGGCGGGAAGCCTCTTGCCAAATTTGAGAAAGTTCGCCACAAGCATCGGCAGTGGTCGCTCGACGACGCTTTTGATTTTTCCGAGTTGCAGGCTTGGGAAGAAAAAATAATACGGATGCTCGGGAAAAAAGGAATCAAGGAAAAGCCGGAGTATTCTGCTGAAATAAAAATTGACGGGCTCAAGATAATTCTGGCTTATAAGAAGGGCATACTTGCTCAAGCAGCAACGAGGGGAGACGGCGTGATTGGAGAAAATGTCACAGAGCAAGTGAAGACTATTCAAAGTATCCCTCTGAAACTGGAAAAACCCATTGATGTTATCGTTATGGGTGAAGCTTGGATGAAAAAAAGCGATCTTGGAAAAATAAACAAAGAAAGAGAAAAAGAAAATCTGCTACCCTTTGCTAACTCTCGAAATGCAGCGGCTGGATCAATCAGGCAGTTAGATCCAAAAATAACATCAAAGAGAAAGCTGAATTCCTACATATACGATATTGACGAAATTCAAGCAACACGCAACCTGCCTGCCGGTAGGCAGGGCATGAAACATGAAACACAGAAGAAAGAAGATAATTTCCCCAGGACCCAAATAGAAGAGCTAAAATTATTAGAAAAGTTAGGATTTAAAGTAAATAAAAATTATAAACTTTGCAGAAATCTGGAGGAAGTTAAAAAAATATACGAATCCTGGGAACATAAAAGAGACAAGCAAGATTACGGTATTGATGGAATTGTGATAAAAATAAACTCTAACGATTTACAAAAAAAACTTGGCTATACCGGGAAATCTCCGCGCTGGGCAATTGCGTACAAATTCGTTCCTGAAAAGGTAACGACAGTCGTAGAAGATATCAAAGTTCAAGTGGGTCGTACGGGAGCTTTGACTCCAGTCGCGCATCTCCGGCCGGTGCAGGTGGCTGGATCCACGGTTTCGAGAGCGACCCTTCACAATGAAGATGAAATCAAAAGGCTTGATATCCGGATCGGCGACACAGTCGTGATTCATAAAGCCGGCGACGTGATTCCGGAAGTCGTCGAAGTTCTCAAAAATCTGCGCACTGGAAGAGAAAAAAAATTCCATATGCCCACCCGCTGCCCGATTTGCGGAGGAGGGGTGAAACGAGAAATTATCAAAACTGGAAAAAAAGGTGAAACGAGCGCTGCGCATTATTGCCAAAACAGGAAATGTTTCGCCATTGAAAAGGAAAATATTATTCATTTCGTTTCCCGAAAAGGTTTCGATATCGAAGGTCTCGGAGAAAAAATAGTCGAGCAGCTCATGAACGAAGGACTGATTTCTAACACGGCGGATATTTTTGAGCTTACGAAAGGAGATCTCGAACCGCTTGAGCGATTCGCGGAGAAATCCGCTGATAATCTTGTGATAGCGATTGAAAAAGCAAAAAAAATCGAATTTCCAAAGTTTTTATTCGCGCTCGGAATCCGGCACGTAGGGGAAGAGACGGCAGTTCTTATAACTCGAAACCTAAAACTCGTAACTCGCAAGAAAATAAAATATTTACAGGATGTTATCCATTTTTTTCCCGAAATAAGCGCACAGGACTGGATAAGAATAAGAGGGATAGGGGATAAGGCGACAGAAAGTTTAACGCAATGGTTCAGAAATAGAGAAAATATAAATCTGTTGAAAAAAATGAAAAATCTGGGAGTAGAGGTTGAGTTTCCAAAGTTTCAAGTTTCAAGTTTCAAGTTTCAAGATCAAATTTTTGTCCTCACCGGTGAACTGGAAACCATGACTCGCGACGAAGCGAAAGAAAAAATACGCGCGCTCGGAGGCGATATTTCATCGTCGGTCAGCAAGAAGACTGACTATGTTGTGGTTGGCAAAAACCCGGGATCGAAGTATGATAAGGCGAGAGAATTAGGAATAAAAACCATAGACGAAAAGCATCTTAAGGAGTTAGCAAAATAGGATATGCTTTCCAAATCCGAAGTCCAGAAAATCGCAAATCTCGCGCGAATTGAAATCACCGACGAAGAAGCCGAAAAATACTCGAAAGAGCTTTCGGATATTTTGGGTTTTGTGGAAAAATTAAATGAAGCCGATACAGTTGGAATTGAGCCAATCGCGCACATTACGGGTGCCAGAAACGTGACGCGCGAAGATAGAATCATTGATTATTCAGAAGAAACAAAAAATGGAATCATCAACAATTTTCCGGAGAAAAAGGACAGATTCGATAAGGTAAAAACGGTGTTTTAATCGCATAACGCATAACGTAGAACGCATAACGCGGCCTGCAGAATAAAATCGTTCTACGTTTCACGTTCTACGTTCTACGAATTCATGATACGAGATTTACATAACAAATTAGTCAATCAAGATATTACTTCCGAGCAACTCACTTCGGACTATTTCTCAAACATCGAAAAAAGGGATCCAGAAATAAAGGCTTATTTAAGCCTAAATAAGGAATTCGCGCTCGATAAAGCACGCGCGGTGGACAAAAAAATAAAAAACGGCGAAGAAATCGATTTACTGGCGGGAATACCCTGTTCCATAAAAGATGTGATTTGCACGGAAGGAATCACTACGACGGCTGGCTCAAAAGTTTTAGGAGACTATAATCCTCCATATGATGCGACAGTGATATCCAGACTGAAAGCCAACGACGCGGTAATTCTGGGAAAAACAAATCAAGATGAATTCGCGATGGGCTCTTCAACGGAAAACAGTGCTTACCAGACTACCAAAAATCCGATTGATTTGGAAAGGGTTCCAGGCGGGTCTTCCGGTGGTTCGGCGGCGGCAGTCGCGGCGGACATGTGCGTTTACTCAATTGGCTCCGACACCGGCGGATCGATTCGCCAGCCGGCTTCTTTCTGTGGAATTGTCGGGTTTAAGCCAACCTATGGAGCAGTTTCCCGCTATGGACTGATTGCCATGGCTTCAAGTTTCGATCAGATCGGTCCGCTCGCGAAAAGCGTGGGAGATGCGGCGATAATATTTTCAAGAATTACGGAAAAAGACAGACGCGATAGCACGTCAATGCCTCTTGTGGACAAGAGATACGAGAATCTTTTATCGGGGGAAGTGAAAAAAATAAAGATCGGAGTGCCGAAAGAATATTTTGAAGGCAAAGGTCTTGACGAGAGAGTGCGAAAACTCATCGAAGAAGCAATGGAAAAGTACGAAAAGCTGGGAGCAGAGATTGTCGACGTCAGTCTTCCTAGCGGCGAATATGCTTTAGCGACATATTACGTTATCATGCCTTCGGAAGTCAGTTCGAACCTGGCGCGCTTCGATGGGATCCGTTTCGGCCAATCGATTGAAAAAGAAAGTGATGGAAAGGACTTGCTTCTCAAGGATATCTATTTCAAATCTCGCGCCAAATATCTGGGAAAAGAAGTAAAACGTCGGATCATGCTGGGGACTTACGCTCTCTCAGCAGGATACTACGACCAGTATTATCTCAAGGCCCAAAAAGTGCGCGCACTCATCAAAAAAGAATTCGAAGAAGTCTTCAAAAAAGTGGATCTCATTCTTGGTCCAACGGCCCCAACGCCAGCTTTCAAAATCGGAGAAAAAACCGAAAATCCTCTTCAGATGTACCTTTCTGATATCTATACAGTAACGGCTAACATCGTCGGCCTTCCCGCGATTTCCATTCCCTGTGGTACAATTGAGGAAGACGGGAAAAATCTGCCAGTGGGAGTGCAACTCGCAGGAAAGTGGTTCGATGAGGAAACTTTATTAAACGCGGCATACGCATTTGAAACAAATTAATCTTGTTTTATGGAAGCTGATATTATAAGTATAATTTCCAACGCCTATCAATCTTTCTTAAAGTCAGATTTTTTCTATTACTTGAAAATTCTTTCTGCTTTTGTCTCAATCTTGCTTTTCATTGATATTATTCTGCTTCTTTCCAAGAGAGTAAGAACAGATTTAAGAGTCGCTCTTTACGGTGCCGCGGGCGTGAGATTCAAAAAAGCGAAATATAATCCAAGGTGGGAAGCAATTGAGAGGAGACTGGAAGAAGGGAGCGTTGCCAGCGGCAAAATGGCTCTCATCGAGGCGGACAAAATGCTGGATGAGGCGCTAGGAATACTGGGATATGCCGGCAAGGACACAACCGAGAAAATAGGAAACATCAAGCCCGGACAGCTGGTCGGAATTGACGAGGTAAGAAACATTCACGAGTTTTATCGCCGGATTGTGGATGATCCTTCTTATGACGCGAGTCTCGATGAGATCAAAGCGGCGCTTTCCGCCTACGAAAGGCTTTTTAGGGGAGTGGGGATGATAGGATAAAAATTCAAAATTCAAAGTTTAAAATGTAAAATTAAGGTGTCGCTTCGCGACTGAATGTTAATTTTAATTTAATAATCATGGGTATAAAAATTGCAATCAACGGCTTTGGCCGAATTGGCCGGCCGACTCTCAAGATCGCGCTTGAGAAGGAAGATATCGAAGTTGTTGCCATTAATGACCTGACGGACGACAAGACTCTTGCTCATCTTTTGAAATACGACAGCTCGTATGGAATTTATGGAAAAGACGTCCAGGTTGGCGAAGGAGAAATTATCATTGACGGCAAAAAAATAAAGAGCCTGACAGAGCCGGATCCCCAAAAACTTCCCTGGAAAGATCTGGGAGTTGATGTTGTTCTTGAATGCAGCGGCGCTTTCACGAAAAAAGAAGAAGCCCAAAAACATATTGACGCGGGGGCAAAGAAAGTAATTCTCTCCGCGCCACCCAAAGGCGAAGGAATTCCCGTGTATTTGATAGGCATAAACGAGAAAGAACTGAAGCCGGAGGACAGCGTCATTTCCAATGGATCCTGTACAACGAATTGTCTCGCGCCGATGATCAAAGTATTGGACGAAAAATTCGGGGTGGAAAAAGGCTTTATGACTACGGTTCACTCTTACACGAATGATCAAAGAATTTTGGACCTTCCCCACAAAGATTTGAGGCGGGCACGGGCGGCAGCCCAAAATATTATTCCCACTTCAACTGGCGCGGCGAAAACCGTGGGAAAAGCGATGAAAAGCCTGGAAGGAAAGCTCAACGGGATCGCGATGAGAGTCCCGACGCCGATCGTATCGGCGACGGATTTTGTTTGCACGCTGAAAAAAGACGTGACGGCCGAAGAAATAAATGAGGCGTACCGCGAAGCGGCGGCAGGAGCGCTCAAAAATATCCTGGCGATATCCGACGAAGAGCTGGTCTCGATGGACTTCAAAGGCAACCCGGCAAGCGTGATTGTGGACTTGCCGCTCACGATGGCGCAGGGGAGTCTCGTGAAAGTCGTCGGCTGGTATGACAACGAATGGGCCTACGCAAACCGGCTGGTGGAAATGGCGGAGTTGTTGTCGTAAAACATGTAACATGAAACACGCAACATGATTGGAATTTTTGATTCTGGAGTCGGGGGGTTAACCGTCGTAAAAGAAATAAAAAAAGTGTTGCCCGATGTTCCGATCGTGTATTTTGGCGACACGGCGCGGTTGCCCTATGGAAACAAGAGTCCGGAAACTATTCAGAAATATTCTGCCGAAATTGTGGATTTTTTGAAAAGCAAGGGCTGTCGGACAATTGTTATTGCCTGCAACAGCGCCTCAGCGCTCGCGGCGGATTATTTGAGAGGAAAGTACCCTGATCTTGAAATATACGACGTGGTTTCGTCAGGTGCGGAGGCTGCTGCGGAAAATACGAAAAACAAAAAAGTCGGAGTAATCGGGACAACGGCGACGATAAACAGCAGCGTTTATAAAAAGAAAATTTCCGAACTCAATCCCGATATTCAAGTTTTTGCTAAAGCTTGCCCGCTGTTCGTACCGCTTGTTGAAGAAGATTGGATTCGCCACCCGGAAACAAAAAAAATTGCCAGAACCTACCTTCGGGGGCTAAAATTAGAAAAGATTGATACTTTGCTTCTTGGCTGCACCCACTATCCGCTACTTTCCAAAATAATTTCCGGGGTAATGGGAAAAAGGACGAAAGTGATCGCTTCGGGCGAAAAATTGGCAAAAGAACTGGAAAAAACCGACTTGGAAACCGGATTTCCAAGTGAAGACAAATATTTCGTAAGCGATCTGACGCCGCATTTCAAAACTTTGGCCGTCCGGATTTTGGGAAAAAGCATAGAGATCAAAAAGGTTGAAATCTGAAAAATTAAAATAAAAATATGTATGATATATTGATAAAAAACGGCACCGTCATTGACGGAACCGGAAAAGCAGGCATTCCCGCTGACGTGGCAATTTCCAAAAATAAAATCGCCAAAGTCGGAAAAATAAGATGGTCGAAAGGCCGGACGGAAATCGACGCCAGGGGGAAAATTGTCTGCCCTGGCTTCATTGATGTTCACAACCACTCGGACGCCTATTGGCAGCTTTTTCTCGAGCCGACTCTTCCAAGCCTCGTTCATCAGGGGATTACGACGATAATCGGGGGAAACTGCGGAACTTCAATTGCTCCACTTGCCGAAGGCAGAGTCATCGAATCAATTCAAAAATGGACGGATCTTAGGGAAGTGAATGTTGATTGGCTTTCGATTGAAGAATTTGCCGAGAAACTCCGAGCGAGAAAAATGGGACTCAACTTTGGAACGCTTGTCGGGCATGGGACTCTGCGGCGAGGAATCCTGCATGATGAAATGCGCCGTTTGGACCGGAATGAACTTGACGAAATAGAAAGAATTTTGGAAATAGCCCTCTTCGAGGGAGCACTTGGTTTTTCAACGGGGCTAGCTTATAGCCACGAAAAATCGGCAACCTGGGATGAACTTGTGGAACTCGCGGAAATAGCAAAATCGCAGGATCGAATCTACTCCACTCACCTCCGAGACGAGGCCGGTGAAGTGGCTTCCGCTCTTCAGGAAGCCATTGATCTTTCCAAACAAACGGGAGTCAGCCTTCAGGTATCGCATCTCAAAGTGATGGGCGAAAAAAACTGGCATCTTATGGACGTGGTGCTTTCGGAAATTGAAAAAGCTCATAAAGCCGGCGTTGATATAAATTTTGATGTTTATCCCTATACCCAGACCGGATCGGTTCTTTATGTTTACCTTCCGGCTTGGGCGGCTGAAGGCGGGAAAAGAATGCTTGTGAAAAGGCTCAAGGAAAAACACCTCCGCAAAAAAATTATTGAGGAGATGAGAGAAACGGCCGGGTATCATTATGAAAACGCGGTTATCGCCGTATGCTCATTCTCAAAATCGCTTTCCAATCGGAAAATAGCGGAAATCGCTTCGGAGCGCGGGGTCTTAGCCGAAGAGGTGATTATGGATCTTCTTCTTGCCAGCGAGGGAAGAGTGATCACGATAATGGAATGCCTCGGGGAAGAAAATGTGAAAAAGGCCATCAAACATCCTTTGTCTATCATTGCTACGGATGGAGCCGGGTATAACGTTTCCCGAAAAGAAAGCGGCGAATTGGTTCATCCAAGGTGCTTCGGAACATTTGCGAAGGTTTTGGGGAAGTATGTCCGGGAAGAGAAACTCATGAGCTTTGAGGAGGCCATCAAAAAAATGACGAGTCTCCCGGCAAAAAAATTTGGCATTGAAGGACGGGGCAGGCTGGAAAAAGGAAAATTCGCCGACATAACGGTTTTTGATCCCAAGATTGTTTCCGACAAGGCAACGGTCGAAAATCCATACCAATATTCCGACGGTATTGAGCAGGTGATCTTGAACGGGAAATTCCTGATGCGGGACATGAAGTTGACGGGGGAAATGAACGGTGAATTTCTAATGACTAATTGATCTAATTGACCTAAAAAATAACCAATAGCCAATGATAAAATTTTAGGAATTAGAAATTTAGTTATTAGGATTTGATTAGAAATTAGGTATTAGAAATTTGATAAATAACCTGTTAACATCAACATCCTGGAATGAAGAAAAAAGACTTTCTTGGTAAAAAGATGACTGTTATGGGTATTGGTCTACACGGAGGCGGAATTGCAACCGTTCGTTTTTTTGTTGAGGCCGGTGCCAAAGTTGTGGCCACGGACATGAAAACCGAGGAAGAGCTCAATCCATCAATTGAAAAGCTAAAAGATCTCAAGAATATTGCTTTCGTCCTCGGCCAGCACCGGATGGAAAATTTCGAGAATGTCGATATGGTCGTGAAAGGGCCATCAGTTCCCTGGAGCTCGAAACACATCCAGGCGGCGCTCAAGAAAAAAATCCCGGTTGAAATGGATTCCAGTTTGTTTTTCAAGATGTGCAAATTGCCGATTGTCGGTGTCACGGGCACGAAAGGGAAAACGACGACCTCGACTCTGATCGCTGAAATTCTGAAGCAAGCTGGGAAAAACGTCTTCACGGCCGGAATCGGGCAAAAACCGGTCTTGAGTGTTTTGGACGAAATTGACAGAGCAAAAAACGGAGCAGTTGTTTTTGAGCTGTCGAGTTGGCGCCTGTCGGCTCTGGGTCAGTCTGGAATAAGTCCCCACGTCGGTGTCGTGACGAACATCCGCCAGGATCACCTCAATTATTACGGGACAATGGAAAAATACATAGCGGACAAAAAATATATCTTCTCGAATCAAAAGGGGGATGATTTTATTATTTTGAACTATGACGACGAGGCCGTTCGGAGTTTTGCGGGCGAGGCGAAATCAAAAGTGCTTTTTTTCACTTCGGATTCAAAAATCGAATCAAACCTTGATTTCGTGGGCGTGAAGGAAGGGAAGATATTTTACGCGGGCAGCGGTGAAGAAAAGATTATTTGTGATATCAATGATATAAAATTGAGGGGCGCCCATAATCTATACAATATTCTCGCGGCCGCAGCGGCGACGCTCGCTTTCAAAATCGCGCCGGAAGAAATTTGCGGAGCGATCAAAAATTTCAAAGGCATTGGGCACCGATTGGAACTGGTTCGAGAACTCGGAGGAGCGAAATATTATAATGATACGACGGCGACGGTTCCGGACGCGGCCATTGCGGGGATCAATTCTTTTTCTCGCCCCGTGATTCTCATCGCCGGCGGAGCGGACAAAAATCTGGACTTCAAGGAATTCGCAAAAGCCATCGCTGAAAAGGTAAAAAAAGCCATTTTACTAAAGGGCGAAGCGACGGAGAAAATAAAAGCGGAGATAAAAAAAATAAACGCGGAAAATAAGATTGACAGCGAGTTTGACTCAATGGAAAAAGCGGTCATCCGGGCGAAAAACATTTCTGGCCCAGGAGACGTCATTCTTCTTTCACCCGGCGCGGCCAGTTTCGGACTCTTTCTAAACGAATTCGACCGGGGGGACAAGTTTCGG
>Ga0154694_104_pt1 | contig 10546 bp, 10 predicted proteins | sample Rifle2008BG13ft_FD_105712 | JGI IMG/M metagenome (GOLD analysis project Ga0154694, IMG submission 105712) | Candidatus Moranbacteria bacterium RBG_13_45_13
AACAACGATATCCTTCACTCCCGAAATATCCGCATTCCAGTATTGCGCGACAATTTTCCCATCTTTCCCGTATCGCACGATCCGGCGGTTTTTTCCGTCCAAGACATAAATTCCTTCCATGTCCGGTTCGGAAAATATTTTGTCGATCATAAGCGGAGCATTCGGTTTTTCGAAATCAATTTTTTCGTCTTTTCTCCCCTGAAGATAGGCCGCGATTTCACTTTCTTTTGCGGCGAACAAATCTTCATTTATGGCGAAGCTAATTGCATTTTTGATATCCGCTCCGCTGCGGAGCCAGTTTTGCATTTCACCGAATCCGCCTTCGGCCCGCCTAGACTCGTCGAGGCTGGAACGGGGATAGCGGTATACCTGATTGGCGTCGGGGTCAAGGAAATACAAATAGGTGAGATAAGTCTTCATGTCAGCCGCCTTGAGATTTCCGGGAAGAGCAATGCTGTTTTCCTGGAAATTTTTATTAATCGGAGTGAAAGAAATGACTTTATTGTTCTCCGTAAGAATAAACAAGCTATTGAGGTGCGGCATCGCGGCTGCGAGCCTGAAATTTCCGGAGTTGGTGTTTGACGGTATCTCCTCGACATTTTGAGATCCTGGATCAATTTTCAAAATCGAAGTGCCGTTTTGGGGGATGGCGAAAATTGAATTGCCAAGAAGAACCGCTCGGCTAGTCCCTCGTGAAAAAGCAACAACTTCCTCGAGCGTTTCAATATTTTTCACATTTACGTCTTCAAGAGCTTGAGGCGCGGATTCTGTCTCAGCGGGCGTGACTTGGGACTGCTGGGAGGATTTTTGTTCATTTCTATTTTTTATATAGGCTATCACACCGTATATCCCGAGAACCGCGATGGCAATCACCGCAAATATTTTTGCGATAGTCTTTCTGTTCGCCCAATCCTCGTTTTGGATTCGATACGTTGCTTTTCTGATAGCCGGTATCATTTTTCCCGAAACATTTCGTGCTTTTCCGGGCAGCTGGAAAAATTTTTCCCTGAAGCGGCTATCTTTCGTAGACTGTTTCATTTTCAAAAAGTATCGCTTCAGTCCATCGCCTAGGCCCAAAAAAATATTTTTGAGGCCAGCGCTTATTTTTTTCACTTCGCGTGCAGCGAAAGGGGAAGTTTCTTCGTGAGAATCGGACTTGAAATCGCGGGAATATATATCTTCTTCCTTCGCTGGGGAAGGGATTTCAGCGGTTCCGACGAAAGAATCGATTCTCTTTATTTTTTCCTGCCCGATGAGCGGAGCCTCGACAATAATAGGCTTTGGTTCGGGAGATTTTGCCATATCAACAATGATTGTTCCGGAAAGAATGCTGTTTGCTTGAAGGGAGACCTCAAGAAATCCGGGAAATTCTTCTTGCGAGAAATGCGAAGCGTTTTGGCGAAGTTCTTCCGGGGAAAATACCTCCGTGAGATCGTTGGTCGCAAAAATAAGCTTATCTCCGATTTCGAGCTTGCCGCTTGAGATATTGGAAAAAGTCTTGAGGGGATGAGGTTCGGATTCTTTTTCTTCTTCAAGTTCTCTGCTTATTTCGGCGATCTCATTTCCGCGTACGAGAAAAATAGAAACATTCCCAAGACATGCGAAATGGAGATTGTTTCTTTCGATGGCACCGCCCGCGAAATTGATTTTTCCTGCCCAGCTCGCGGCGCCGTGGCGGGCGAGTTCCGCAAGGGCCAAATTCGCTTTTCGCAGACTCCCTTCAAAACTTTCTTCCGGCGAGCGATGAAGTTTTCCGAAATACTCTTTTTTTATCTGGGACGTAAGCAAGTTTGCGACATAAGAAGAATTTTCCGAATGGTCGTCTACCTTCATAACTCCAAAAAGAGTGCCGAATTTTTGTTGTTCGAAATTTTCGGGCTGATATACATAAACGGAAGCAAAAGGCACGAGTTCCGTCTTGGAACAGACGAAAACGTCGCGGATTATTGCGTGGTATCCTCCATCCTTCTTTTTTTTGCCTAAAGTGGCCATTTTTTTGGCTTTTCTCCCGAATTCAAAATTTGAAACCATTATAAGGGAAATTGCTTAAAATATCAATCTTTTTACATAACGCGCAGCTCATAACTCATAGCACGATAATATTAATATATCTTCCTTTCGTTTGCGTTTCTCGTTTCGGGTTTCGGGCTGCGCGACAGAATTGGACTTTTTTGCTTTTGGGATTTATACTGTAGACGACTATTTTCAGCGTAAAATCTTAACTTCCTTCGAACATGTCCGAGATATTTTCACAACTTTTCGACTCCCGGTCGAGAGCCAGGCTCATCAAATTTTTCATGCTCAACGATAAGGAATTATATTCTCTCAAGGAAATCAGCAAAAAAAACCAGTTGTCCTCGCAACAGGTGATCCGGGAGCTTCCCCGCTTCGAGAGAATGAAGATGATCGTATCGCGTTCCAAAAAAGGACAAAGGTTTTTTCAAACGAATCGCGGTTTTATCTTCTATCCGGAACTCAAGAATTTGGTCATAAAGTCAAATACTCTCCCTGAATGCCGCAGTCTTCATAAGATCAAAGATCTTGGAAGAGTGAAGCTGGCTCTTATGTCAGGAGTATTTTTGAACCATCCGAAAGGCCGGGCGGATCTCCTCATTGTAGGTGACGAGTTGAGCCGGGCAAAGCTCAAGCATCTTCTCGAGAGCCTTGAAGCGGAAGTAGGAAAGGAAATCAACTATTCAATTATGAATTCGGAGGAGTTCAAGTACCGGACGGATATGCTGGATAAGTTCGTCATGGAATTTCTAGAAAGCCCATACGAGGAAATAATCTGCAGAATCCCGAATCTCAAAGAAATCGCGAACAGACGTAAATAAAAAATCTAAATCTTTCTGATTTGCTATTTATTTTTTTTAGCCTAGTATTTACTGGCTAGTTTAACTTTGAGAGCTGCAAATAATTGAAATTTTCATTCGGTTGATCTTTGGATTATGATTACACAAATATTATTGACAATTTTAATTACCATAATTGTTGTATTTCTTTTATTATTTTTTTTGAAGAAATATGCTTTGAATCTGCTTAATGGCTGGATGGAGAAAATAACCGATAAAAATTTAGAAAAAACTGAACAGAGAAGCAAGGAGATATTAAAAGATGAAAGAGAAAGAATAAAGGAGCTTCACGAGGCAGAGAAGGGAGCTATATCGGAAAAAATTAGAGCAGGACAGCAATATTTGGATAGCAAGAAAGATGCTATCAAAGAAATGCTCAGTAAAATCTCTGAAGATCTCCAAAAAAATAAAAATAGATTAGGCGAAACTGAGAGGGACAGAATTAGCGAATTTAATAAACTAAAAACGGTCATAGAAGAACATAAAAATATTACCGGAGGATTGAAGGAGTCAACAGATCATTTAAAAAACATCTTATCTAATAACCAGTTGCGAGGTAAGTATGGCGAAGAAGTGGCAGAGAACTTGTTGAGATCCGTAGGATTTGTAAAGGGGCAGCATTATTCAGTGAATATTGAACAAGACACTGTGTCAACACGGCCTGATTTTACTATGTATTTGCCGGATAAAACGAAGATAAATATTGATGCAAAATTTCCTTTGCAATCTTTGGTAAAATACCAGGAAGCTGAAATCAAGCAGGAAAAGGAACGCTATTTAAGAGAATTCACCTCTGACGTAAAACAAAAAATTAAACAAGTTACAACCAGAGATTATATAAATCCAGAAGAAAATACAGTTGACTTTGTGATACTTTTTGTTCCAAATGAAATGATATTTAGCTTTATTTATCAGAGTTTGCATGAAGTTTGGAATGATGCGATGAAAAAGAAAGTAATTTTGGCCGGACCTTTTAGCTTTACCGCGATCTTGAGAATGGTTTTTCAGTCATATAAGAATTTTTCGTACCAGCAAAATCTACACTCTATTATTAAATTGATTAATACTTTTGCCAAAGAATACGAAAATTTTAGTACTGAATTAGACAAGTTGGGGACAAAGATTAGCGCCGTTGAATCCCAATATAATACAGTTTCTATCACTCGCACGAAGAAATTAACCGGGGTTGTGGAAAAAATTAAAAATGAAGATATTCTTCTGGAAACTAAAAATAGCGAGTTAATCGAGTAAATTATTGTTAACATAATGAGCTGGAAAGCAACAATGAGGGAAAAATTCAGAAGGTTTTTCTGGCACGGGTACTGGACGGATCCGGTGATATTTTTTTCGTTTGTACTGGCGGCGCTGGTGAGTCTCGCGATGTGGGTGACGATTTGGATGATCGTCGAGCCAACTGACCAGCTGGTGATTATCCACTACAACATATATTTCGGAGTGGATGAAATTGGAAACTGGAAAAGTATTTTTCTTATGCCGGCGCTCTCAACCGCTATCCTTTTCGTGAACGCGGTCCTTTCCCGGTTTTTCTATTATAAAGAGCGGCTTGTCTCGTACCTTTTCGCGGCAATGGCTCTTCTCGTTCAGCTTCTCATGGCAGTGGGGCTGGGAAGCGTGATACTAATCAATTTTTGATATGTTCCAATATCCCGATCCCAGAACGACCGACCCGCGCGGACATCGCCTTCAGCGGATTTTTGAAATGATTCCGGGCGCGATTGCCTGGTTCACCCTGATTGGGATGTTTGTTTTTTCTTTCTGGATTCCCGTTTGGGTGGCAGTTTTTATAATCGTATTTGATATCTACTGGCTGTACCGGACAATCTATATCGCGACCTATTCGATCGCCGCGTTTCGAAAGATGCAGTGCCACAAAAAAATTGACTGGATGGACGTTTGCCGGAAGATCGCCGATCCGGAACAATCTTTCAAGGAAGCGGAACTCGAAGAAAAACGCGCGAGGCAGGATTTTTTGGGAAAATACTGGAAATTATTTTCCGCTCAAAAAAAAGCGACGAGAAAAAAGCTATGCGCCGCAAGAGAACTCAAAAAAGAAATCAGGGAAGTTTTGAGACGGGACAAGTCGAAATTTTTGCGCTGGGAGGAGGTTTTTCACGTCGTCATGCTTCCCACGGCCAATGAGTCGCCGGAAATCATTGAACCCGCGATTCAATCGCTCATGGACTCGGATTATCCTAATGAAAAATTCATTATTCTTCTTGCGACAGAGGAGCGCGAAGAAGAAAAAAAGAGAGAGCACAAGATAAACTATCTCAAAGGCAAATTTGGAAAAAAATTCTTTGACTTCCTGGTCACGGTTCACAAAGTTGCTCCCGGCGAAATGAAAGCCAAAGCCTCAAACACGACGTTTGCGGCGCGTGAACTTAAAAAATATCTTGAAGAAAAAAATATTCCGCTGGAAAAAGTGATTCTGTCCAATTTCGATTGCGATACCTGTGTCCACCCGCAATATTTTGCAGCCCTCACTTTCAAATACATAACCGAGCCCCGGCGTCTCCGGTTTGCCTATCAGCCGCTTCCGATGTACCACAACAATATCTGGGACACGAACGCTTTTGTCCGCATCATTGTCACCGGTTCGTCATTTTGGCACATGGTTGAAGCCATGCGTCCGGAGCACATGGTCACTTTTTCCTCGCACTCGGAAGCCATGCAGACGATTGTTGATGTTGGCTACTGGCCGGTAAACATGATTTCCGAGGACAGCGTCATTTTTTGGAAATGTTATGCCTACTTCAACGGGGATTATGAAGTGAAGCCAATTTATCTTCCCGTATCGCTGGATGCGGTTTTGGCGAAAACCTATTGGAAAACGATCGTCAATCAATACAAGCAAAAAAGGCGCTGGGCTTATGGGATTGAAAACTTTCCGCTTCTTGCAAGAGTATTTTGGGGAAATAAGAAAATCGGGCTCATGAAAAAGCTCCGGCATTTGTTCATTATGCTTGAAGGCCATTGGTCATGGGCGACGAATTCTTTCATCATTGCGCTTCTGGGATGGCTTCCGGTGATAATCGGCGGGCCGGAATTCAACCGGAGCGTTCTTGCTCACAATCTGCCCTATATCACGAGGTATCTCATGAACGCGGCGCTCATCGGTTTGATAGTCTCGATGTTTTTGAGCTTGATGCTTCTTCCGCCGCGCCCGGCGAAGTATTCACGCAAGAGATACATTTACATGTTTTTGCAATGGTTTTTGGTTCCGGTCACCGCTCCGTTTCTGGGCGCTGCTCCTGCGGTTGACGCCCAAACCCGCATTCTCTTTGGCAAATACTTCGGCGAATTCTGGGTAACGGAGAAAGTGCGGAAGAAGTAAAATTGGTATCAAAGTTATCGAGGTTTCACCTCGACAAGAGGAATACAAAAATAAAAAATATGTCGGAGACAAAAGTTGTCGAGGTGAAACCTCGACAGGTAAGCTATACAAAACCAGAGGGATTCATAAACGGGGAATATTACCATATTTATAATAGAGGCGTTGAGAAGATCAATGTTTTTCGCAGTGAAAGAGACTACCGACGTTTTCTGAAGTCATTGGCCGAATTTAATACTTCCGAACCTGCCTACAAAATAAATAGGGCAAATCGAAAAGGATTAAATGTGGATAAGGAACCATACGTTGAAATTATTGCCTATTGTCTGAACCCGAATCACTTTCATTTACTATTGAAACAAATTGTAGAAAGCGGAATATCGGAATTTATGCACAAACTCGGAACGGGCTACACGATGTATTTTAACAAGAAACATGAAAGGGCGGGAGCTCTTTTCCAAGGAAAATTTAAATTCACTCACATAGAAAATAATGCGCAGCTGCTTTATGTTTCCGCTTATGTAAACTGTAATAGCGAAATTCATGGAATCGAAAAGGCCAAAAATTATAGATGGTGCAGTTTTTCGGAGTATTTGTCAGGCAAAAGAATTTTATGCAACAAGAAAATAATATTGGACCAATTCCGTGATTCGGAGGAATATGGATTGTATGCAAAAGAAAATGCTGCAAGTATAAAAGAAAGACGGCAAATGGAAAAATTGATAATTGAATAGATTTGTCGAGGTGAAACCTCGACAGGAACAAAGAAAATGCATTCAAAATTAGAGAAAGACGAGAATTCGAAAAACTGTCACTGGAAGAAACCTATTCGAGGTGAGACCTCGAAGGAAGTCTTTGTAGAAATGATAAAATAATTGCGAATAAAAATGACATTAGAAGAATATTTGAAAAAGAAAATACTGCCTGACCTCGAAGAAAGCAGAAATGGTTTTGACAAAATCCACACCTTAGAAGTGGTGGATTGGCTAAAGCAAATTATCGAGCATAATCCCGACCTGAAACTGGATAAAGATGTGCTATTGATTGCAGCCTATGCCCACGATTGGGGATATTCGGATATATTCGGAGAGGGGGAAGTTATGCAATTTGAAAAAGTGGAAGATGCGAAAAAACTTCATATGGAATTGGGTGCTCAAAAACTGGAAAAGTTATTAAAGGGGAGCATCTTTTCATTTTTGACTGACACGCAAAAGGAACGCGCAATCCATTTAGTTGCTGTTCATGATAAAAAGTTTGAACTTAAAGATGTAGATGAGCTAGTCTTAATGGAAGCCGATATGTTAAGTAGCTTGGATATAAACGATGGCAAGCCAATTTATGACGCCGAATCTAACAAGAAATTTATGGCGGCGATACTAACCACAAGAATCCCCAAATTTGTCACTAACTTTAGCAAGGAAGAAGCTAAACGATTGGTTCAAGCGAGGAAAGATTACTGTAATAAAATCGGAAAAAAGGAATAAATATAGAAATTTCGGATAAAAATAATCTATTCGAGGTGAGACCTCGAATAGACAAATAGAGGCTTGTATATGAATAAATTAGGTTTACCTTTTTTATATGCTTTTGGGACGTCAATAGTTTTGATTTCTTTTTTGCTATGGCTGGGGAAAAGATATAATTTCTCCAAGATCGCAAGAAGGTTTGGCGGCCTGATTGTTGTTTTAGTTTTCGTTTCGCTCGTTTTACTGAATAGAGATTTAGTAATTACAAAACCGATTCTAGGGATTTTGATCGGGGGAATCATGATTTTATTTTTCGGGCTTTGGGATGACCTCAAAAACTTGAGCTGGAAAAGTCAGTTGTTGTTTCAGATAATCATCGCGATTACCGCGGTTTCATTCGGCGTGCGAAGCGGATTTATTTCCAATCCTTTCGGGGGAACAATAAATCTCGAGAACCCGGCAGTATACTTCACGCTTTATACTTTATATTTTCTGCTCTTTATGAATTCTCTCAATTGGCTGGACGGCGTTGACGGTCTCTCTGGAAGCGTTACGCTTGTGGCTCTTGGGATAATTATCTTCTTGAGCCTGATGCCTCACGTCAACCAGCCTGCGACGGCGATCCTCTCCGCCATCGCCGGAGGTGCAGTCTTCGGGTTTTTGGTTTTTAATTGGCACCCCGCCAGAATAATGGCGGGGACAACGGGCGCTTGGTTTTTCGGTTTTCTTCTAGCGAGCCTTTCTATTTTTGCCGGAGCCAAAATTGCCACAGTCCTCATGGCGACCCTTATTCCGGTTTTGGATCTGGTGGGCGTCGTTTGGGAAAGATATCAAGAAAATCAATCGGTATTTTCCGGCGGGGACAATCGACATCTGCAGTTCAAGCTGCTAAAATTGGGCCTGGGGGAGAGACAAATTGTGATTGGGGTATGTATTGCGAGTGTGATTGTAGGACTCGTGGCATTGAATCTGAATGCAGTCGGAAAGCTGGTTTTTATCGTAATTTTTTCTGCGGGGTATTTTGTTTTTAGGAATTTAAAATATAAAATTTGATTATGTCTTCCAAGTCAAAAATAATAATTTCTGGTGTTGTTATCGGACTTTTCGTTTTGGGTATTTTTCTGAATTACGTATCAAGCGAGCTTTTTTCTTTAAGATATTGGAATCCGATCAAAAAAGTTTATATAAATGGCAATCTCGTAAAAGCAGAAGTAGTGAAAGACAAAGAAAAGATCGAGCAAGGGCTGGCAGGAAGAAAATCGCTTCCTGATGGCAGGGGAATGCTTTTTGTCATGCCAACTGGCGATTTTCAGCATTTTTGGATGCAGGGGATGTTGCTTTCAATTGACATAATTTGGATCGAGGAGAATCGAGTAATCGGTTGCGAAGAGAGAATTTTGCCGGAAGACAAAAGAATCTTTACTTCCCCTGGGAAAGCCAGCTTGGTTTTGGAGGCGCCGGCCGGTTTTTGCGAAAAAAACAATGTTGAAATGAATGATTCGGTAGAAATGCCTTAGAAAAAAGAATATTTTCAATAGTATATTTTGACTTTCTTGTCAATATTGCCTTTCAGAAACTCCTTTGCTAGACTGTTGGCGAGGGTAATATTTATAAAAACTTTTTATGAAGGAGAAAATAACGAACTTCGTAAAGAAAATAAAGATCAATGAAAAGGCGATCAATTATCTTCTCATCTTGATTCTGGGATTTCTGGTGGGCGTTGCTGTCAAGACAGAAGCGAAAAAAAGGATTACGATCGGCTATAGCGATTATCTCATGAGCGCCATGAAGCAGGATTTTGATTTGATGAAACCAGAGCCGAAGGTGGCGCCGCAAGAGAATCAAGGACAGTCCCCGAATAATACGAATCCAGAGGAGCCAGCCAGTTCGCCGAGCGAAGAAAATCAGAGACAATAATTATCATAAGTAACCAATAATTTCAATATCCAATGGACGAACAAAAAGAAGAAAAAATGGAGCAAGATTCACGAGAGAATATAAAGGAGGGAGAAAGTTGCGATTCAGAAGTTTGCCGGAAAAAAATCAAGAATTATCTTTCAATTATCATCCTTCTCGCGGGCCTTCTTATCGGGAGCGTGTTCGTGGATGTGGCCCAATTTTTCGGCCAGCAGGGCGTTTCGCCAAGAGTTCTCAAAAATCTGGATGTTTTTCCGTTCGAAGACCGGACGTGGGTCGCTTACAATGAGCCGGTAACGACTCTTCAAGTCGTCACCGACAGCAAATGCGAAGCCTGCGACCCAACCGAGCCTCTCAAGTGGCTGAAGCGCGTCATTCCGACGGCTCTCGCGAAAAAAATCGAAGTTGATTCAAAGGACGGGGAAGCGCTGATAAAAAAATATGGGATCAAAAGCGTTCCCGCTTTCATATTCGACGAAAACGTGACAAAGACCGACGTATACGAGCAGGCCCAGGCGATATTCGAAAAGAAGGACGGAAACTATGTGATGAATGCGGAACAAGTCGGAATAAAAGCCGGAAAATATCTTGAAACACCAAAAGTTTCCGAGAGTGACCCCCAGATTGGTCCGAAAGAGGCTAAAGTGAAAGCTGTGCTGTTCAGTGATTTTCAGTGTCCGTACTGCAAAGCCTTTTATGAAACGTTCAAGAAAGCGGCGAGTGAATACAAGGATCGCGTGCTGTTCGCTTACAAGCATGTACCGCTCGATTTTCATCCGCAAGCCAAGAACGCGGCGATGGCATCGGAATGCGCCGGCGAGCAAGGGAAATTCTGGGAAATGGCGGACAAACTTTATGCCTCGCAGAGCGATTGGGACAAAACGGAAGGAGTTGCAAAATTCAAGACTTACGCCGTTGCATTGGGGCTTAATGCGGTAAAATTCAACGAATGTATTGAT
>Ga0154694_116_pt9 | contig 10542 bp, 8 predicted proteins | sample Rifle2008BG13ft_FD_105712 | JGI IMG/M metagenome (GOLD analysis project Ga0154694, IMG submission 105712) | Candidatus Moranbacteria bacterium RBG_13_45_13
GTTTTTGAAGCCACCCCCTCTGATAGGCAACGTCAATGAGAAGCCAGATAGTCGAAATAGTAATTGCCGCCATAAGAAACGTCTTTGTTTCCATAGTTACCCTCCCCAAATCAAGAAGATTGCGACGGCCAGGAAAAAAATGCTGATGGCAAGAGTCGCAATGATGCCCATTGTGACAACGATGGTTCTTTTAATTCTCCCGAGTCCCAGACACATTACCATGCCGATGCCATGCATGACCCTCTCCTTTATTGCCGGCAATGCCGGCACCAGTAAAATGGAAAAGTGGTTTATTATAATCATTTGACAGTAACAACCAGCCTCGTTGCTAAGCCCTTACCAACTGCCATAAACCCAAAAACGCTGTTTAGCTCCTTCCTGATCGCCATGCGAAATTGCCATTCGAGAATCGCATCTCTCATCCAGGCAGCTGCGAGTATCACGTACGACATCGCAAAAAGAATTGCCGTGCAATAGGATTCATCACAGCGGAATATGAATTTATCCGCGAGAATCCCAAAGAAAATTGCCAGCGCGATAGGAAGAACCAGATACACTCTTTCGTCAATATCGGCTGCATTCTTTTTCATGCCACACCTCTCTTAAAGAACTCTTATAAAATCCTCCCGATGCATTGATCGGGTTCTCAGACAACTTAAATTTTCTTCAACCAAACTCTTATCGGAGTGGTTTCAAGAGGTATAAATTCTTCAATATCAGAATCCATTCCCGGGCTTTCAATCACGCCGGTGGCGAGAGTTTCCCGAGTGATCATATCTTCAAACTTTTCAAAAATCTCCGACCCCCCTTGATAGCAAATCATGATGCGGTTGTCAACTTCAAAGCCCGCTTTTTTCCGAAGTTCCTGAATCCGGCGGATGAGCTCGCGCGCTTCTCCCTCGAGGCGCAGATCTTCCGTGAGGACAATATTGAGGCCTGCCATAGCGTTTCCTTCTTCCTCGATGTATATGCCGGGATCCTTTTCGATTGATCCATAAAAACCGACTTTTTTCACGTTCACTTCGTCCTTCACGAGATACAGCAAATCGTCGTCAAGCATTTCGTTCACCATTAGTTCCGGAAGCGGCTGGCGGACTTTGATTCCGGATGCGGCGCGCGCCGCGAGACCCATCTTCACGAACTTCCGCACCAGCTGCATCTGCTTATTGAGCTCGTCGTCAATCAATTTCTCGTTCGCTTTTGGAAAATCGGCGAGGTGAACAGAGTCTTTTCCGGTGAGATTCTTATATATTTCTTCGGCCACAAACGGCGTGAACGGTGCCATCAGTTTTGAAAGCTCGGTGAGAACATAGTGCAAAGTAACGTAGGCTTGTTTCTTGTCTTCATCATTTTCACTTTTCCAAAATCTTTTGCGCGACCGGCGGATATACCAGTTAGAAAGGTTGTCGATAAACACCGGAAAAAGTCTTGCTGTTTTATTCAGCTCATAACTTTCCATATGCCGGTTTACATCTTTTATCAGACTGTTGAGCTCCGAAACAATCCACTTGTCCAACAAATTATCCACGTTCCGCGTTCCACGTTCTACGTTTTGCGGCTGAAACTTATCTATATTTGCATACAAAACAAAAAACGAATACGTGTTCCAAAGCATCCGAAACATTCCTCGCACATTTTCCGACAAATCCTTCTCCGAGAAATTCAAATTCTCCGCCGCGACTACCGGAGAGCTCATGAGGTAGTATCTGAGAGCGTCCGCTCCGTACTTTTTCATCACTTCCGCCGGATCAGGATAGTTTTGAAGACGCTTGGACATTTTCTTCCCGTCTTCAGCAAGAACAATTCCGTTCACGATCACGTTTTTATAAGCGGAAGAATCCTTGATTGCCGTCGCGATAGCATGCAAGTAATAAAACCAAGCCCGCGTCTGGTCCACACCCTCGGCAATGAAATCAGCCGGAAAACTTTTCTCAAATTCATCCTTATTTTCGAAGGGATAATGGGCTTGGGCATAGGGCATCGATCCCGAATCAAACCAAGTGTCGAGAACGTCCGGGACCCGCTTCATAGTCCCCTTACATTTTTCGCACTCAAATGTCACTTCATCAACGACGTGCTTGTGAAGATCCGAAATTTTTTGGCCGCTTGCTTCTTCCAGCTCTTTCACTGAACCAAAAACTCTGATTTCCCCGCATTCACATTTCCAAATCGGAATCACCGAAGCCCAGAATCTTTGCCTTGAAATGGACCAGTCGCGCGCGCCCTCGAGCCAGTTGCCGAAACGCCCCTCTTTCATGTGAGCCGGCGACCAGTTTATTTTTTTCGCAAGCGCGAGCATTTGCCCCTTCATTTCCAAAATATTCACAAACCAAGAAGAAGTCGCGTAATTCAAGAGTGGCGTCTCACACCGCCAGCAAAAAGGGTAGCTGTGGTCGTACTCGCCTTTGGAAAAGACCCGATGTTTTTTTTCGAGGTATTTTATAATCTTCTCGTCCGTCGCTCGCGGATTTTCAATCGGCTTTACGTCAAGTCCGGCAAAATCTTTAGCTTCTTTTCGAATCGTGCCGTCCATATCCAGATGGGAAACAAACGGAAGTTTGAATTTTTTGCCGAGATTCATGTCGTCCTCTCCAAACGCGGGGGCAATATGAACGATTCCCGTTCCCTCTTCGGTCGTTACAAAATCCGCCGGATAAATCTTCCATCCGTTCTCACGGTTTTTCAGATTTTCATCTTTTGAATAATAATCAAAAAAAGGTTTGTATTTTTTGCCAGTTAAATCACTACTAGGAATAAGCTCATACTCAATATCTACATCTAATCTTAGCGACTCATTCCCCATTATTCCTCCCAATTGATAAATCGAGGTCTTATAAGTTGTATGTAGCTTTGGTTCTTTTTCTTCATCGAAAATTTCAAAACCAAATGTGGGTTTTACTCTGTTTTTTTCAACGATATAAGTTTCTCCTTCTTTAATATCCAATTTAGAATTATTTTCTCTTACTTCGCTAAATTTTATCTTCGCATATCTAAGCTTTTCATTTACCGCCAACGCCACATTCCCAATTAGCGTCCAAGGAGTCGTTGTCCAAACCAGAAGAAAAGTTCCCGGATCATCTTCAAGCTCAAATTTAGCTACGACTGAAAGATCTTTCACCATCTTATACCCTTCTGCCACTTCCGACTGCGACAAAGTTGTTTCACAGCGAGGGCAAATGTGCATCGAGCGATAACCTTCATAAATCAAACCCTTGTCCCATAACTGCTTGAATACCCACCAGACCGATTCCATGAAAGGAAGGTCCATCGTCTTGTAGGCATTCTCCATATCCGCCCAGCGGCCAAGGCGCTGGATCACTTTTTTCCACTCCTCAACATATTCCAAAACCTTCGAGCGACAGATCTCGTTGAATTTTTCCACACCGTATTTTTCCAAAATTTCTTTTTTGCGCTTGATGCCCAGTTCTTTTTCGGCAATGTTTTCAATGGGAAGACCATGACAGTCCCATCCCCAGACACGCGGAACGTGAAAACCGCGCATGGTCCAATATCTCGGCACGACGTCCTTCATTGTGCTTGCCACAATATGACCGTAATGCGGCGTTCCCGTCGCAAACGGTGGGCCATCGTAAAAACTATAAAGCTTCGCGTCTTTTCGAAGCTCCAAAGACTTCTCGAATATCTTTTTCTCTTCCCAAAATTTCAAAATTTCTTCCTCCATTTTGGGAAGATTTTTTTTCGGATCGACTGGCTTAAACATTTTTATAAACTTTCAAAGTCTCCTGCGCGCATTTTTCCCAACTGAACTTTTGGGCCTGCTTTTTGCCCTTTTCCGCCAACTCGGCCCTCAAATCTTTGTCTCCGGCCAATTTAGCCATTGCCCTTCCGATCCCTTCTGTATCATTCGGATCGACATAGAGCGCCGCGTCGCCGGCGACCTCGGGGATAGAAGCAACCCGGGAGACAAGACACGGCGTTCCGCAGGCCATGGCCTCGGCAATCGTCTGTCCAAAACCTTCGTATAGAGACGGCATCACGAAAAATTCGGCGTGAGTGTAGAGAGGTTTCAGATCGTCTCCTCCTACATAGCCGGTGAAAATAACATTATCTTTGATTCCCAGATCCTCGGCTTGCTGGAAATATTCTTCCATGAGCCAGCCCCTTTTTCCAGCCACCACCAGTTGATAGCCGAAACTCGCCTTGAAAGAATTCCTGAAGCGTGAAAAAGCGTCGATAACCCGGGAGAGATTTTTTCTCGGCTCAAGCGTTCCTAGAAAAAGAATATATTTATTCTTTATCCCGTAATTTTCCTTTATCTTTTCGGCCGGCACGGCGCATTCTTCCAAGAATCTCCTGTCGAGACCGTTATAGACAACATTAATCTTTTCTTCCGGATATCCCAAAAATTCTTTCGCGTCTTTCTTGGTCGATTCGGAAACGGCGATAATCCGGTCGGATTTGGCCGCCATGAATTTGTAGAGAGCTTTTACTTTGGCCGTTGACAACCTTGGAAATAGTTCCGGGACGCGATAAGGTGCGAAATCATAAAAAGTCGTAATAATTTTTCCTCGATAAGCCGTCGGGACGCGATAAAGGGGCGACGTAACGTGGAGAACATCCAGTTTTTCCCGCGAATAGGTCGCAAGCCCCAGAATTTCGCTGTAGGCTCCCGGCATATATTTTTTGTAGTCCGAAAAGGGGAAAAATTTTATTTTCACGTTGGGTCGCGTGAATTTCTTGACGTCTTTATCCCGCACCTTGAAATCAAAAAAAAGAACATACTGGTTTTCCGAGCTTGCTTCGCCGGATTGAGGCGAGTCGATTTCAAGAATATTTTTGATGAGATGCCAGACATAATGCGCCACCCCGCTTGGGGCGGATTTTTTGGGGTTCAGGATGGCTCTGGCGTCAATTCCTATTCGCATAAGTTTGATGGTTATCTATTTAAACTATACCTTATTATACCCGGTAGTACAATCTTTCAAAAATTATTTTTCAACTATCTAATTAGCGTTCTATTGTACTACCGGGATACGCAAAAGATAAGTTTTCCATGAAAGTCGGGTTTAATTTCGCTTGTCGTCCAAGCGGATATCTAATACAATGAAAAAGTGATTGGAAATAACCTTCTGAAAAAAACCGGTTTCTTCATTCTTGCTATTTTGATCGCCGCGGGTCAGTCTTTTTTTGTTTGGGCAAAAACCAAAAAAAGCGTTGCCCCTGAAAACAACAGCCACTGGAGATATGAAGAGCGCCAGGCCGTGATCAAGGTTAACTGCGATGACTGCCTTAGCGAGATCGCCGAAAAATATGATGTGTATTTGTCCCCTCTCGGAGGAGAAGGAAACGAAAATTTTTATCTGGCCAAAAGTCTCTCGCGGAAATCCGCCAAGAAACTGGTGAAAGATCTGGAAAAAGACGGAAACATTGAACTGGTTCAGCCAAATTTCAAATACAAGCCCTTGGCTCGCCTCGCCCGCCTAGACGCGAGGCTGGCTGGAACTTGGGCGAAGCAGGCCCGCATTGCGGGAGACACATATTTTTCCGAAGAGTGGTGGCTCTTTGACGTCAGTAGTTCTCCTGGCGGGGTGAGTGCAACTTCGGCCTGGGATCTTGAGTCAAAAAGCCAGCGCGACATAGCAGTGGCGGTGATCGACAGTGGAGCCAACATGAAACACAAAGATCTCAAAAAAAATCTTGGAAAGGGTTCGGCTAAGGGAAAGAATTTTGAAAACCCGAAGAGAAAACCGACCGACAGCGATGGACATGGATCGTTTCTTTCCGGCATTATCGCTGCCCGGAGCTCAAATCATCGGGGAGTAACCGGCGCGAGTATCGACAACAACCTCAAAATAATGCCGCTTCGTTTTGATTTCACGACTTCGCAGGCAATTGAGGCTTTGGCTCATGCCAAATCAAAAGGCGTTATGGTCGTGAATGCCAGCTGGGGAAGTTATGGCGACGAAGGATTGGATTTAGCTTTGAAAGATGCCATTTCCCAGTATCCCGGAGTTTTTGTCACCGCTTCCGGAAACAACGGCGTGAACCACGAAAGCGGGAACAGCGACGAAAAAATGTACCCTTGCAACTTTGAACTTGCAAATATTGTCTGCGTGGGCGCGTCTGACCAGAATGGAAATCTCGCTGATTATTCGGACTACGGCGCGACTTTAGTCGACATTGCCGCGCCCGGCGGAACGGATGATTATCCTCTGATTGGCCTTGCTGACTCGAAAAGTGAATATACGGAAGCTGAAGGCAGCTCTCTTTCAACCGCCTTCGTCAGCGCCGAAGCCGGACTCCTTTTTTCCAAATACCCCAATCTTTCCGGCGCTCAAGTGATTGAAATTATAACCTCATCGGTAGATACCAACGCGAGCTTTGCGGGAAAAGTCAAATCCGGTGGAAAAGTGAATTTTCAAAAAGCACTCGAGAACGCGGCGGCTTATTAACGCTTTCCTAATCTCGTAGATTAGGAAAAATAATTAGTTGTAGCAAGATACTTCAGTAATCTAATATACTAAAGTATTTTTCATAAAAAAATACCGACGTGATGTCGGGATTTTTTTTATTATACTAAATACAAAATACCAGCTACTAGTATTCTCCCTCAATATCCACTCCTGTGTAATAGTGCTTCAGCACCCATTCATAGCTTTTTCCGTCTCCGACCCAGCCGACCGCTCCGTGGGCAGAAAGCCCGTACATGTGATTGCCGCCGTCACCCGGATTGAGATCGCTTTTCGTTCCTTCCTTGTGGTCTTTCACGGATTTGAGATAGGGATAATCATCACCGGGATAATCTCTCGTTTTTCCGTCAGTGTATGAGCAATAGGGCGTGAGCGCCGTTTTGTTTTTGTAGGTGACGATTTTTCCTCTTGTCTCCTGCGAGGCTTCTTTCATTTTCGGAAATCTTTCCTCAATTTTGAAGCCTTTATAAATCTGGTCGGATGATGTGTCAGTCAGCGTGAAATTCTCGTCGGCGTGCTTGGTGCGCTTTTCGCTGTGATAGTAGCCGTATGTCCTGAATATGATCGAGAAAAGTTTATAGTATTCCGTCTTGGAATCGCCGATTTCCCCCGTTCCCCAGGTATAATTTTCCATCGGGAGAACGTTGATCACCCAGGGAGTGCCGTCGTCATTGAAAGAAAGTTCCAGCTTCCCGCGAAATTCGTCGTATTTCACCGAGCCTGACTTATAGCATCCGAAGGGATTGCTTTTTTTGTCAGCGCTTGAGTTCACTTCGCAATCGGCTATTTCAAAGACTCCGCCGGAATTAAGCGGATCGAGAAGCAGATAATCGCCGCTCGTGAGTGTCGAGTATTCACCATTCTCGCCTCGGATACTGAAATAATCACCGGAATAGACGGCTCTCAAGGCCGCGTTCTGCCCGCCGGCAATTTCCCGAAGCACATTCCCGCTCTTGTCTTTTATTCTGAATCCGGCTGGATTATTCACGGTTATGGTCTTTTTATTTTCCGTGTTGAGCTTGAAAAGCCCCACTTTCATGTCCGGTCCGAGCGAACCGCTCCCCGAAACCGTTCCCAGCCTGCGAAGCATCTTTATAACTTTTTTGTATTCTTTCCGGCTCACTTTCGGAAGGTACTTGCTCCATAGCGACTGGTCAACGCTGTTTCGCTCAAGAAGTTTTTGCCATTTGGTCGCTTTTGATTTTTTGGCGGGAGTGACGGATTTCCCTTTCGTCACTTTGTTATATTCACTTCGAGTCACTTTGGGTTTATATTTCAACCAGAGATCTTCCGAGATTCCGTTTTTTTCCAGAAGTTTTTGCCATTTGGTTTTTTGAGCTGCTTCTGCTTTTATCGCATCTTGAAAAAAACAAAAATAACCGCCGAGAAGAAGTACCGCGGCTAGAAAAGGTATAGAAATGTTTTTTATTGCCTTATTTTTCCCCATTTTTCCCTAGGTTTCAAGAATTTTGAGTATGTAACAGTTTAGCATATTCTGAAGAAAAAGTCCAACTTCTGCTTATTTTATCCTCGTTATCCTTTTGTACCACTTTTTGACGGTTTTTGATTTCATGCTTCCCTCGAAAGAATATCTGGTGAAGAAAATTTTCTGGGCGCCAAAGTTCCGGGCGCTTTGGGTGGAATTGTAGGTTTGCGTCGCGTTTGTTTCGGCGTTTTCGGAAATAATCGCCTCCGCTTCCGTCACCCAGATCGGCTTTGAGTCGAGCCCGAATTCAGCGAGCATGTTTTTGTACGGTTCGACATTGAAGCTTGAATAGCTGTCGTTTGAGATGCAATGGACGTTGGCAATGTCAAAAGTGTTGGGAATTTCAGCGTGGTGGGAAAACACGCCCCGATAAAAATCAAGGAACCGGTCGTCTCCGCCCGCCGCACCAGCAATGAGAATTTGGGCATTCGGATCAGCCGCCTTTATGGCAGTGGACGTTTCTTCAAGAAGGTCGGCGTAGTCATTCGCATCCCCGATATAGAAATCAAGGGTATCTGATCCGTCGAGATCCGGCTCGTTCATAACTTCCCAGTATTTCACCGGATATTTCAAGCGCGGCATATCGCTCACGCCGTCGCCGTCATAGCGCTCGACGACTGCCATGACCCAGGCGACATAGGAATACCAATCGGTCGGATTGCAGCGGTGGCGCGGAAGATAGCTTCCGGTTTCACTTTTCCCTTCTTTGTCCCGCGCGTCTTGCAGAAACTGATCATTTTCCGAAACGGCGCACGAGGCGTAATCAGGGTTGGTTTCCTGATCCCATTCGGCGAACGGCCAGAGCGTCGCCAGAATCCCGATTTTTTTGCGGGAATATTTTTTGACGATTTCATCCATCCCGGAAAAGTCATAAGCCGCGCCGGCGGAACTTTGCGAGCTGTCCCAAAGAAAGGGTCCGGGATGGGGCCGCACCCACCGCGCGCCATACTGTTTTATGTACTTTGTATCGTCATCCCCGGCGGAAAGAAATCCGTATTTGCTTTTGGTGATTATTTTCGGAAGAGATTTTGTCTTGGTTTTAGCCACCGCGTTTTGGGAAGCAAAAAGCCCTAACGTGAGCGCGAAAATTACCAGGACCGCGATAAAAATTCTTTTTTTCATAGTTTTTTATTTATTTTTTAGCTGATTTTATTATATTCCTATTCGTTTTTAGAGGCAAAGGAGGTTTGGCTTGTTATATTTTCAGATCTTTACAGAAAATCGCGGGCATGATAATTTCTGGGCAGTTGAAATGTACCTTAAGATAGGACTGTTTCGGTCCTAAAAAGAACAAATTCAAGCCATTTTTTTTCGCGAAAGCGGAGGAGGAATAATGGAACAAGATCAATTCATAAGAAAGTCTATTGGTCTCTTAGCAGAGGCTTTCGGACTCCGGCCACGGCTCACGAAGGACGAATATGATGAATTAAGGAAGCATTACGATAGGCGCGACTATTCGTCTATAATCGCCGTGATCAAGGATCGGTTTGGACTTTCTGGTTTCAATATCCGTACCAGCTACGAAAAGTCCAAAAAGTTCAAGGATCGTTTCCGGCTCACTTGGCTTGACGGGATCTATGATTTCTTCTGGCAGAATTCCGGGAAACCGAAAACCCGGGATTTCTCATCGGCGATCTGTCTGATTAGCTATCACCGGGACGAGGACGATCCTCCAGATTTCAAGCCCTACGGACAGATGAAGATATGGCCCTGGGCGAAAAGGCTGGCGTTTGAAACAACCATCTTTCTGGTGGCCGTGAATATTGCATGGGCTTGGATCTATGAGTGTGAGCAAGCCCGGCTATTTGCGCAGTACCGTGTCAATGCGGAGCTCTTGGCCCTCATCGCCGGATTTGATTACGCGGCGGAATACGGCCGGACTGTAGGCCGCTATGACTTTTCCTTTCTTAATGATGCCGACTTCCGCGAGGCGGAGTGGATTCTCAAGGAAGAGAGGGAACATCAAGGAATAGCACCCGTATATTCGTAGATCAGCGAAACAGTAAGCTTAGGTCAGAGGAAAAGGAGATCCTCTGACCTTTTTTTATTTTCCGAAAATATTTTTATCAAAAACAACTCTCTTTTGAACTTTTAAACGGCGCGGCGTTGCTGTTTTCGGAAGAATCGACTGTCAAAATATTTACAAGATCCTGATCGTGCGCGCCGCCGTTCAGTTCATAAATCACGAATCCTTTGTATCCGAGCGAGCGAGCATAAGCGATTTTTCGCGCCACTCCCGCCGCGTCGTATCCCCATTCGGGATGCCCCTCTTCTTCAAGCCAGCCGATTCCCATGAGGATCCGGTTGGGCTCTTTCCCGACATAGGAAAGAAATGACTGCCAGGAGCCTGCTTCCTGATTCCAGGGAGCGTCGCTAGTTCCGTATTGCATAGGCATCACCGCGTCCAGGTTGCTCTCCCGAATCCAAGCCACCGGATCCTGCTGGTATTTCATATGGTTGGGAACGGTCGGAAAACTATAGGATGCTTCATAAACGTTTCCTGGGTTGGCGCCATACCACTCCCGAAACCAATCCGGAATGTCTTCTGCGGAAAAATCGGCCCAAGTCGGCGTCGCCGAAACTGTTGTCGCAGTGACAAACATCCGCGCGTATTTTTTTCGGACC